>JAEEGH010014571.1_pt1 | contig 17242 bp, 15 predicted proteins | sample 9134181 | NCBI WGS metagenome assembly JAEEGH01 (sample SAMN16246544, study PRJNA631951) | gut metagenome | biome: gut microbiome; feature: rumen; material: DP-attached | host: Bos | place: Iran: Karaj | collected 2018-10
ACTGCGGCCGCATCATCATCAACCCGGATTTCGAATAGTCCCTCCGCCCCATGCCTGAGTATTCCCGGAAAAAGAAAGATCAGGCAGTCAATCTGGAGACCCTGATGGGGAACAAACCCCCGCAGGCACTGGATGTAGAAGCGGCTGTCCTGGGTGCGATGCTCGTGGAACCGTCGACGATCGACGAGTCCATGGAGGAACTCACTGCGTCCTGCTTCTATGACCCCAAGTACCGGATGATCTTCGAGGCGATGACCGCGCTCGTGAACGAGCACGTCTCCATCGACCTCATCTCCGTGTCCGAGAAACTCCGCACCCAGGGGAACCTGGAGGCGATCGGCGGTCCCGTCATGCTGGCGGACCTGTCGCAGAACATCGGCGCGGCGGCCCACATCGAGTACTATCTCAAGATCCTCAAGCAGAAGACCATCCAGCGCGACCTGATCACCGCCTCGTACGAAATCCTCCGGGAGTCGTTCGACGAGACGGTCGTCGTGGACAACCTCATCGACAACGCGCAGACGAAGATCTTCCAGGCCATCCAGACCAACGACAAGCACGACGTCAAGGACATCGGCTCCATCATCAACTCGGTGATGGACAACCTGCAGGAACTGCAGAAGATCACCGGCCCTTCCGGCGTTCCCAGCGGCTATCCTTCCATCGACCGGGTCACCCAGGGCTGGCAGAAGTCGGACCTGATCATCCTGGCCGCCCGTCCGTCCGTGGGCAAGACGGCGTTCGCCCTGAACATCGCCCGCAACGCGGCGGTGGAACACAACATGCCGGTGGCCGTCTTTTCCCTGGAGATGTCGGCCGACCAGTTGGGCAAGCGCCTCATCACCACCGAATCCGGTCTCTCCGGCGAGAAGATCCGGGGCGGCGTGAAACTGGAGCCCTTCGAGTGGGAGCAACTCGAGTACACCCTCAAGCGCCTGGCGAAGGCGCCGTTGTACATCGACGACACTCCGGGCATCCCCATCATGGAATTCCGCGCCGAGGCCAAGCGCCTCGTCAAGCAGAAGCAGGTGCGCCTGATCGTGGTGGACTACCTCCAGTTGATGCAGGGCCCGGTGGAACTCCGCGGACTCCGCGAGCAGGAAGTCGCAGCGATCTCCCGTACCCTCAAGGCCACGGCCAAGGAACTCAATATCCCGATCATCGCCCTGTCCCAGTTGTCCCGCGATGTCGTCAAGCGGACGGGCGGTCTGGGGAAGCCGCAACTGAGCGACCTCCGCGAGTCCGGATCCATCGAACAGGACGCCGACATGGTCATCTTTATCCACCGTCCGGAGTTCACCGGCATGTCCGAGGACCCGGCCGACAAGGAAAAGGCATGGATTGTGATAGCAAAGCACAGAAACGGCGAAGTGTGCGACATCGAGATGAAATACAAGGCCGGCCAGGTCAAGTTCGTCGAGCCCGACCAGTCCCTGGACATCCAGGCACAGCGCCCGTATGTGAGTGCTGCCAGCGAACCTGCCGCAGTCGGCGGTGACAGCTACAGCTTTGACGATCCTAATCAACCCTTCTGATGATGAAAACGCTCCGCATATTCCTCCTTTCCGTCCTCTTTGTGGGGATGGGAACCGTCGCCTTCGCCCAGGCAGGCAAGTGCCTCCCTGCGCGTCCCGACGGCGTGGACCCGTACAAGCCGGGCGAGAAAATCGTCTTTAACATCTCCTACAACTGGCACGCGGTGCAGACCGACGTGGCCAAGGGAGTCCTGACCGTGGACCAGCAGACCTTGAACGGGGAGAAGGTGTGGCACACCGCCCTGAACATGCAGACGGCGCCGTTCTTCGACGTCTTCTTCAAGATCCGCGAGACGTTTGAGTCGTGGTTCGCCCTGAAGGGGGTCGAGCCGCGCAAGTTCCACAGGGACAGCAAGGAAGGAAGCTATCACGCGATCAACGATTATATCTATGACCGCCAGGCGGGAACGATTCATGCATCGGTGGAGTACTGGGACAAGGAACAGGAAACGCTGGACATTCCGTATGGCGACTGCACCTATGACGTGACGGCGCTGTTCTATTACGCCCGCCGGATGGACTTCGCGAACCTGAAGCCCGGAACTGTGTACAAGGTGTCCATCGCCATCGACAGGAACGTGCAGGTGGCGAACCTGACCTATCTCGGACAGGAGAACAAGTATATCCGGGGCATCGGCACCATCGCCTCCCGGAAGTTCGGCCTGTCCCTGAAGAAGGGAGAGGTGTTCGAGGGCAACCAGGACGCCCTCCTCTGGTTCTCTGACGACGACAACCGCGTTCCGATCGCTTTCATGGCGCCGCTCAAGGTCGGCGCGATGAACGGCCGGCTCGGTTCCTATTCCGGTCTGGCCCACGACTTTACCGCACTCATTTCCACCAAGAAGGTAAAATGAAGGAACAGGTGATGCATACCGGCAGGGTCGTGTCGATGAATCCGCAACTGACGACAGTGCAGATCGTTTCGCATTCGGCCTGCTCGGAGTGTCATGCCGCCGGTCTTTGCGGTCTTTCCGAATACACGGAGAAAGCTATCCAGGTTCCCACCGATCCCCATGCCACCTATGGCGTTGGGGATGAGGTGTGGGTTGTCCTGAAGGCGTCGATGGGGATGAAGGCGGTCTGGATCGCCTACTTCTTCCCCCTGGTCGTGCTGCTTGCCGTCGCGCTCGGGCTCATCGCCCTGGGTGTCGGGGAAGCGGTCGCCGGCCTCGCGGGCATCGCCGCCGTGGGCGTGTACTATTTCGGAGTGTGGCTCTTTCGGGACCGGCTCCGCAACGAGTATGTGTTCACTATCCAACAGCATTAAAAACTTAACTATACTTATATGACAAATACTGTAATCTGGACCATTGCGATCATCACCGTCCTCGGCGTCCTGCTCGCGCTCGTCCTCTTCCTTGTGGCGAAGAAGTTCAAGGTGGAGGAAGACCCGCGCATCGACGAGGTGGAGAAGGTGATGCCCGGCGCGAACTGCGGCGGCTGCGGCTTTGCCGGCTGCCGGGCTTTCGCCGAGGCGGCGGTCAAGGCCCCGAACCTGGACAACAACTACTGTCCGGTCGGCGGCAATGACGTCATGGCGAAGGTCGCATCCATCCTCGGCTACGAGGTGAAGGCGAAAGCCCCTCAGGTAGCCGTCGTCCGCTGCAACGGCACCTGTGAGGCCCGTCCCCGCGTGAACGAGTATGACGGATTCGCCTCCTGCCTCGTTAAATCAACCCTTTATACGGGAGACACGGGCTGCGCGTTCGGCTGCCTCGGCTGCGGCGACTGCGTGGCTGCCTGCCAGTTCGGCGCCCTGTCGACGGATCCCGCCACCGGCCTTCCGGTCGTGGACGAATCCAAGTGCACCGCCTGCGGCGCCTGCGTGAAGACCTGCCCGAAGCGCATCATCGAACTCCGGCCGCAAGGCCCGCGCGGCATGCGCATGTTCGTTTCCTGCGTGAACAAGGACAAGGGCCCCGTCGCGAAGAAAGCCTGCGCCAGCGCTTGCATCGGCTGCGGCCTCTGCGCGAAGACCTGCACCCACGACGCCATCGTCGTGGAGGGCAATGTCGCCTACATCGACCCGGCGAAGTGCAAGCTCTGCCGTGAGTGCGAGGCCGTCTGCCCGACCGGCGCCATCCACGGCGTGAACTTCCCGAAGCCCCTGGACAAGGACGCCGTCAAGGCGAGAATCGCTGAAAGAAAGAAGAAAGCGGCGGAAGCCGCGAAGGCTGCCGAAGCAGCCAAGGAGGCCGCCCATGAGTAAGAATACATTCGCCATCGGCGGAGTCCATCCGCACGACAACAAGATAGCGCGCGACTGCCGGATCGAGGTTCTTCCTCCGGCACCGAGCATGTTCCTTTCCGTCGCCCAGCACATCGGCGCGCCCAGCGTGCCGGTCGTGGCCGTCGGCGACAAGGTGAAGGTGGGACAGGTGATCGCCGAACCGGGCGGTTTCGTGTCGGCCTTCATCCATTCCTCCGTGTCCGGCACGGTGAAGTCCATCGGCCCCCGCGCCGACCTCGCCGGCCGTCCCGTCACCCACATCGAGATCGCCGTGGAAGGCGACGAGTGGCTCGAGAGCATCGACACGACGGACACCCTCATCACTGAAATCCCCGCCGACAACAAGGCCATCATCGAAAAGATCCGCCAGGGCGGTGTCGTGGGCCTCGGCGGCGCGACCTTCCCCACGCACGTGAAACTCTCGCCGCCTCCGGGCTCCAAGTGCGAGCGCGTGATCATCAACGGCTGCGAATGCGAACCGTACCTCACCTCCGACTTCCGGGTCCTCCTGGAGAAGGGTGAGCAGGTGGTCGTGGGCGCCGCGATCCTCCGGCAGGTGATGGGGAACGTCCCCTGCACCATCGCCATCGAGGAGAACAAGCCCGAGGCCATCGCCCATATCCGCGAGGTCATCGCGAAACTGGGCTACGAGGGCATCGAGGTGATGACCATGAAGATGAGATACCCGCAGGGCTCCGAAAAGCAGCTCATCGACGCGGTGATGCACCGCCAGGTGGGTTCCGGCGGCCTTCCGATCAGCGTGGGCGCCGTCGTCCAGAATGTCGGTACGGCCCTTGCAGTATATGATGCCGTGCAGAAGAACAAGCCGATCGTGGACAACGTCGTCACCGTCACGGGCGAGTGCTTCCCCAAGCAGGCGAACCTGTGCGTGCGCGTGGGCACCCCGATCAGTTATATCATCGACACCCTCGGCGGCATGCCGGAGGACGCGGCGAAGGTGATCAGCGGCGGCCCGATGATGGGCAAGGCGATCGCGAACCTCGACGCCGCCACGCTCAAGGGCACGAGCGCCGTGCTTTTCCTCACGGAGAAGCAGACCCGCCGCGCCCCCGAAAGCGCCTGTATCCGCTGCGGCAAGTGCGCCGATGCCTGCCCGATGGGCCTCGAGCCCTTCCTGCTGCAGAAGCTTTCCCGCATCCAGGATACCGAGGCGTTGGAGGCCAACGCCGCCCAGGATTGCATCGAGTGCGGATGCTGCCTGTATTCCTGTCCCGCCCACATCCCGCTGCTGGATATCATCCGCACGGGCAAGGGTCTTGCCATGGGCGCCATCCGGGCCCGCGCCGCGGCCGCCAAGGCCGCTGCGGAAGCTGCTAAAAAGTAAGTGATTATGAGTAAGTTGATAGTATCTCCTTCACCCCACATCCATTCCAAGGATTCTACGCGGTCCCTGATGCTGGATGTCGTGATCGCGCTCCTGCCCGCGGTGCTCTGCTCTTTCGTCTTCTATGGATGGAGGGAGATTCTCGTGATGGCCGTGAGCGTGGGCTCCTGCCTCCTGCTGGAATGGGCCATCACCCGCTATATGCTCAAGAAACCGTCCACCCTGTGCGACCTTTCCGCCGTGGTGACGGGTATTCTCCTGGGCCTGAACCTGCCGTACACGACTCCCTGGTGGGTCGTCTTCATCGGCGCGGTCGTCGCCATCGGCGTCGCCAAGATGACGTTCGGCGGCCTGGGCCAGAACATCTGGAACCCCGCCCTCGTGGGCCGCGTGTTCCTCCTCGTCTCCTTCCCGACCTACATGACCACCTGGTCGCAGCCCAAGAGCCTGTTCGGCGTGGACGCCGTGACCGGTCCGACCCCGCTCGGCGCCATCAACGAAGGCCTGATGCAGGGCGCGTCCGTGCAGGACATCATGGCGCAGAACGGGTACGACTACGGGCAGATGCTGTTCGCGAACCTCGGCGGCTCCGCCGGTGAGGTCTGCGCGATCGCCCTCCTGCTCGGCTTCGTGTACCTGTGCGTCCGCCGGGTCATCAAGCCGTGGATCACCCTGTCGATCTTCGCCACGGTGGCCCTCACGGCCCTCATCTTCTGGGGTGTCAATCCCGCCCGCTTCACCGGTCCCGTCTTCAACCTCCTCACCGGCGGTCTCATCCTCGGCGCCTGCTTCATGGCCACCGACTACGTGACCTCCCCGATGAGCCTGTGGGGCGGCGTCATCTTCGGCGTGGGCATCGGTTTCCTCACGATGATGATCCGTTACTTCGGTTCCTATCCGGAAGGCGTCTCCTTCGCCATCCTGATCATGAACTCGTTCGTTCCGCTCCTCAACCGGGCGTTCCACCAGAAAAAATTCGGGAGGTAGCAAGATGGCAGCCGTATCCAATCTCAAGAACATGACGCTGGTCCTCGGACTGACCTGCCTCCTGTGCTCCGCCGTCCTCGGCGGCGCGTACGCCCTCACGAAGAAGCCCATCGACGCCGCGGCCGTCGCCAAGACGAACAAGGCCGTGGGCGCGGTGCTTCCCGCCTTCGACGAGACCTCCTACGAGTCCGTCGAGGTCGATGGCAAGACCTACAACTACTACAAGGCCGTCAAGGGCGGTGAAACCGTCGGCTACGCCGTCGAGTCCACCGTCGTCGGCTTCGGCGGCCCGCTGTCCCTGATGGTGGGCGTCACCCCGGACGGCGTGGTGTACAACACCTCCGTGCTCTCGCATTCGGAGACCCCGGGCCTCGGCGCCAAGTGCAACACCGACGCCAAGTTCATGGCCCAGTGGGAAGGCTTCGACCCTTCCGCCAAGATCCTTTCCGTCAAGAAGGACGGCGGCGACGTGGACGCCATCACGGCTTCCACCATCACCTCCCGCGCCTACACGGAAGCCGTCAAGAACGCCGTGAACGCCGTCTCTGTCATTTCGAGCGGTGTCGAGAAATCTAATTTGGAGGACTAGACGATGGCTAAAAACTGGAAACTCATCACCGACGGTCTGGTCAAGAACAACCCGACCTTCGTCCTGCTGCTGGGCATGTGCCCGACGCTGGCCACGACGACTTCGGCCGTCAACGGCCTTTCCATGGGCCTGGCGACCCTGTTCGTCCTGGTCCTGTCGAACGTGGTCATCTCCCTGATCGCGCCGGTCGTCCCGGACAAGGTGCACATCCCGGTGTACATCGTCGTCATCGCGACCTTCGTCACGCTGCTCCAGCTGCTGATGCAGGCCTACACGCCGGCGATCTACGAGACCCTGGGCCTGTTCATCCCGCTCATCGTGGTGAACTGCATCGTCCTCGGCCGCGCGGAGGCCTTCGCCTCCAAGAACGGCGCCGGCGCCAGCGCGCTGGACGGCATCGGCGTGGGCCTCGGCTTCACCCTCGCGCTCACCGTGCTCGGCCTCGTCCGCGAGGTCCTGGGCTCCGGCTCCGCGTTCGGATTCAACTTCATCGGCGGCCGCGACGGCATGCTCGCCTTCGTGATGGCCCCGGGCGCCTTCCTGTGCCTGGGCTACCTGATGGTCCTGTTCAACAAATTCCTGAAAAAAGACTAGGCCATGGAGTACTTCCTGATCATCATCTCGGCGATTTTCGTCAACAACATCGTCCTGGCGCAGTTCCTCGGAATCTGCCCCTACCTGGGTGTCTCCAACAAGCTGTCGACGGCCACGGGCATGTCGATGGCCGTGTGCTTCGTCATCACCCTCGCCACCCTGGTGACTTTCCTCATCAACAAGTACCTCCTCGTTCCCTTCCAGCTCGAGTTCCTGCAGACGATCGCCTTCATCCTGGTGATCGCCGCCCTCGTGCAGATGGTGGAGATCGTGCTGAAGAAGGTGAGTCCGTCCCTCTACCAGGCCCTCGGTATCTTCCTGCCCCTGATCACCACGAACTGCGCCGTCCTCGGCGTCGCGATCACGGTGGTCACGAAGGAATTCACCTTCGGCCTTCCTTCCCACATGCTGAACCTCGGCGAAGCGCTGGTCTATGCCTTCGCGACTTCCCTGGGATACGGCCTGGCGATGGTCATCTTCGCGGGCATCCGCGAACACCTCGCCCTGTGCGACGTGCCCAAGGCCTTCAAGGGCGTCCCCATCGCCCTGGTGAGCGTCGGCATTCTCGCGCTGGCCTTCATGGGCTTCAGCGGCATGGTCAAATAAACAATCTTAACAAATTTCTTTATTCTCTCGTATTATGAAGAAGGTTTTAATCTTGCTTGTAGCAGCGCTCGGCTTTGCCGTGGCGGCTTCTGCGCAACCGCGCGCTATCGGCGCCCGTGTGGGTTATGGTGGCGAGTTCTCCTATCAGCACAGTTTCGGTGCCAACTTCGGAGAATTAGACCTCGGTTGGTATGCTCACAATTTTGACATCGTCGGCATCTACGACTTCGTTCTCGCCGGCAACGGCCTCTGCAACTTCTATTTGGGTCCCGGTGCCTATCTGGGGTTCTACAACGACCGTCCGCATCACGAGAACCACAGTGGCGTGAATGCCGGTATCGCCGGGCAGATTGGTGTGGAATGGAACATTCCGCAGATTCCGCTCCAGATCTCCATCGATTGGAGGCCGGTTTATTTATTTGCTTATGAAGATGCTCCATTCCGTTACGAGAGTTTCGGCCTGGGCATCAGATATCGTTTCTAAGATGAAAAAGATTACCATCATTCTCGTGGCGATGCTCCTGGGAGCAGTCGCCGCGGTGGCGCAGCCGAAGGCCATCGGTGTCCGCGGCGGCCTCTTCGGTCCCCATTTCAACGGTGAAATCAGCTACGAGCATTGGGCGACCCTGTTCGACAATGACTACGATTTCGCCGAGGTGGACCTCGGCGTGTTCGGCGGCAACGGCTTCAAGGCCACGGCGCTGTACAACTTTACCTTCGCCCAGCCGGAATTCACCGACCGCGGCGAATGGGGATTCTATGCCGGTCCCGGCCTGGCCCTCGGCTACGGTACGGGCAACAAGCTCAAGGAAGACGGAACCACGGAGCCGAAGGCTCGCCCGTTCGTGGGCTTCGCCGCCCAGCTGGGCCTGGAGTACACCTTCTGGTTCCCGCTGCAGCTGTCCGTCGACTTCCGTCCCAGCTTCATGATCCCCGCCTATATGAACCGGGGCAACTGGTACGGCTTCGCGATTGCGGCCCGTTACGCGTTCTAGTCCGCGCGCCAGGCTTCGATGTCTTTCCGGATGCGCCGGGCGACCTGCCGGGTCTTGCCCACAGGCTGGGAAGGATAGACGTCGGTCCGCTGGTTCCAACCCTCTTCGAAGGCTTTGAGATTCGTCTCGAAGCCTTCGTCATTGAAGGGCCGGTCCTCCCGGACGCTGGCGAGGGCTTCGTCGAAGAAGATGTCCCAGCGACCCTGGTAGTAACCCTTCACGAGGCCGTTCCAGAGACGGTTCGCATAGTCGTTGAGGATGGGGCCGCCCCAGATGGTGAGCAGGGTGCGGGCGTTGCGCTCGTAGTAGGCCTTCTCGGCCTCGTCGGCGCCGAGGGCGCGGGCGTCGGCGATCCACTTCCCGAGAAGGAAGTTCGGATGCGTGCCCAGGAGGTCGTCGATGTCCGCGAAAATCCGATGGGACTTGTCCACGAGAGCCTCCATCTTCGGGAGGTCCTTCGCCTTGTAGGCGGCGGTGAATTCGTCCCGGACCTGCCAGAAGTAGTTCGCGAGCCACTGGGAGTAGAAGTTCACGAGGTCGTAGTTGTAGGCGTCGCGGCGGGAGCGGTGCGAGAGAAGTTCGTCGCAGCATTCCAGCAGGAGGTCCATGTCGTAGGTGAAGTCCGGCTTGGTATAGTAGGTCCCGTGCCCGTCGAAGGTGGGGCGGGCGTCCACCTGGGAGCCCAGGCCGTAGTAGGCGCTGTCGTGGTAGATGCTGTCCACGAGGGTCTTCCAGGTTTCCTCCACGTCCTCGTCGGCCTTCCCGAAGCGGGTGCGCGCCCAGTCGCGGGTCCATCCTTCCACATCGCTTTCCGGCATCCAGGGACGCTCCAGCAGGTATTCGAAGATCTGAGGGCTCACGTCGAAGGACTCCAGGGTGGAGCCGACGCCGGTGAAGTTGTCCCCGGCTTCCGCCATCGTGGCGGACAGGAGGGCGTCCAGCTTGTGGATGTCGCCCACGAGGGTGGTGTTGCCGCCGAAATTGCCCAGGTAGCACCATACATAGGGCTGGCCGAAGAAGCCGTCGCAGGTGCGCCAGACCTCCGTGTTCTCGCAGAAATAGTCCAGCAGCACGAGCTTGTCCTGCGGCACGGCGGTGAGGTAGGCGTTCAGCCGCTCCGTCGTCCAGTTCTTGCGCTTGTAGTAGAACACCCAGGTCATCTGGAGCCAGCGGGCCTCCGGGTCGGCCGCCGCCAAGGACGCATAAATATGCTCCGACACCCGCCGCAGGTAATCCGGATCCCAGCTGGGCGGGTCCATCTCGTTGAAGGGGTCCACGCCGTAGATGTGGTCGGTCCCGTACAGGGCCTCCTGCTTCTCCAGGAAACTCTTCTGGATGCGCGGGAAGAGGGGATCCTCCGAGTTGAGGAAGAAGGTGGGGGCGAAGCCGCACCAGGCGGAGAGGTTCTGGATGTCGGCCTCCGGGAAGAGCTCGGCGATGCGGCCGGGCACGTGGCCTGCGAAGCCGGGCAGGACCGGGGTCATCCCCAGCTCCCGCTCCCGGGCGACGATCCGCCCTTGCAGCGCCTTCTGGCCCTCCAGCCAGGAGACGGGCAGCGGTCCCTGGAAGCCGTCCAGGTTCGCCATCCGGTGCCAGGGGAGGTGCGCCGGCGCGCTGAAATAGGCGCGGATCTCCGCGTCCGTCATCCCGAATTCCTTCCAGACCTCGTACCAGACGGCCTCCTGGCCGGTGATGGCGAGCGGCAGGGTCACGCCGTTCATCGCCATCCAGTCGATGAAGCGCTCCCACTGTTTCCAACCCCACCAGGGCATCGTGTAGCCATAGGTGCAGTAGTTCAGGAAGAAGCGGTCCTGGACGCGGGCGTCGCGGCGGACGGGCGTCTTCACGCGCGGCAGCCGCCAAGGTAGCTGGACGGGCTGGTCCACGAACCAGGAGACGTGGACGTGCGCGACGTGCTTGAGATACCAGTTCAGGCCCATCGCCTGGGAATTGACGTTGTTGCCGGTGATGCGGATCTTCCGTCCGGCCTGTTCCACCTGGAAGAAATCCTTGTCGGCCGGGGCCTCGACGAATTCGAAACGGGCGGCTTTCCGGCCCAGGATCCGGCGGGCGAGGTCGTCGGCGGGGGAGGCCTGCAGCAGGGTGCCGGCGAAGATCAGCGCAAGGAGGGCGATTCTTTTCATAGGATCAGAGGTTTTCAAGGGATTCGAAGTCGATGTCCGGCGCCGAGCCGCCGCCGGTGCGGGTGAAGCGGGTGCCGTACGGCGTCTTCTCGTCGAAGAACCCGCAGTTTTTCAGGAAGAAGAACGCGCCGTCGGAGGCGCCGTACAGGTCGCCCCGCATTCCGGTCCGGCCGGTGTTGTCGCAGGAGAACCGGGCCTCGGTCACTTCCTTCCAGGTGCCGTCTTTGAAGCGGACCCACTGGTTGCCGAAGCGGACAGAGCGGGTGTGGATGCTCGTGTTCGGGTCGAAGCATTCCAGGAAAGAGTAGGCCCCCTTGTACCAGGTGTCCGTATGCGGGCGTCGGAAGGAGGCCAGCAGGTGCCATTGGCCTTGTTCATCCCGGAAGTAGCCGGTGTAGTCGGTGTTGCCTTTGCCGTCGGGACGGACGTGGACCAGGGTTCCGTAGGACGTGCCTGGCTTCCAGGGATAGTCCATGAAGCTCTGGCCGCCGGAGCCCTCCCCGCCGAAGTCCTGCGCCGTCACGCCCGCGCCCTTGCGGAGCGTGCGGATGCGCATATCTTCCGGGATGGCGCCGGGGTTGTCGGTCTGGTAAGGGCTCCAAACGGAGAAGAGGACGGTGTTGGGACCATCCGTATGGGTCTGGATGCCCATATAGCCTTCCTTGAAGCCGGTGAGCATATAGTAGGTGGCCGGGACGGAGCCTTCCTCCGGCACGGTGGCCTCGTTGTAGAACCACTCGGCGTCGCCCTCGGGGAAGTCGTAGAACAGGTGCACCGACGGGCCACGGCGGTACCAGTAGCTGTCGTCGACCTTGTCCTCGGGGGTGAAGTTCAGTTCGCCCGACAGGGCGGGACCGTCGACATAGAAGGTGGGAATCCGGAAGAACTGCGCGCCCGCGGGCTTCGCGGCGTTTCCCCGGATGTCCACCCGGACATAGCCGGGTTCCGGCACCTCGAAAGTGCCGATGTCATAGGTCCCGGGGGCCGCTACGGTGACCTTGCGGGTGGTTCCGTTGCAGGAGAAGGCGAATTCGTTGGACTCCGTTCCGGCCGGCTTCGCCGCCTGGAAAGCCAGGTGGAAGCTCCCTTTCCCCTCCGTGCGGAAATATAGCGACAGGACGGTGGCCGGGTCGTTCCAGGACAGGAGACGGCTGTCGCGGGTGTCGATGATCCGGGGCGCCTCCCCGTAGAAGGAACCGGGGGTCTCCGTCACGAAGACATTGCCTTGGAAGGGGAGGACGACGGCGCCCGGCGCGGGCTCGACCGGCGTGGCGGCCGGATTGCCGCAGGCCGCGGCGAGCCAGAGAGCGGGCAACAGCGTTTTGAATAAATGATGCATAATCTTCCAGAATGTGAACCAAAGATAGTGAATCTCGCGCATTCTGCGAAGTAAAACCCGCCAAAAGCGGAGAATGTCTTGATTAAATAATTATATTTGTAATACCCAAAAACTGAAAAAACTCACTATCACACTCTATTCTAACTGTTTTCCGTATGAAAAGATTCTTTCTAGCACTCTTGTTCCTGGCGGCCGGCATGGCGGCCTGGGGACAGACGGCGGTGCGCGGCGTGGTCCAGGATCCTTCCGGCGCGCCCATCGTCGGAGCAGGAATCCTTCAGGTGGGCTCCACGACCAACGGCGTGGTGACCGACCTGGACGGTAATTTCGCCATCAGCGTCCCCGCTTCGGCGACGCTGGAGGTTTCCTGCGTGGGTTATGTGACCCGCCAGGTCCCGGTGGACGGACAGACCCGTCTCACCATCGTCCTCGAGGAGGACGCAGAAATGCTGGACGACGTCGTGGTCGTCGCCTTCGGTAAGATGAAGCGCGAAGCCTTCACCGGATCGGCGGGCGTGATGAAGTCCGATGAACTGGCCAAGGCCCAGGTCTCGAACGCCACCCAGGCCCTCGCGGGCCGCGTGGCCGGCGTCCAGATCAACAACACCTCCGGCCAGCTGGGCAGCTCCCCGTCCATCACCATCCGCGGTATCGGTTCCTATTCCTCCGACACCTCCCCGCTCATCGTCGTGGATGGTATGCCGTACGACGGTGACCTGAACCTCATCAACTCGGCCGATATCGAGTCGATGACCGTCCTCAAGGACGCGGCCTCCAATGCCCTGTACGGCGCCCGCGGCGCGAACGGCGTCATCATGATCACTACCAAGCGCGGCCAGGCCGGCGACGCCAAGGTGACCTTCGACGCCAAGTGGGGTCTCAACACCAACGCCCTGCAGCTGTACGACACCGTGAATACCCAGGAGTTCTACGAGACCTACTACAAGACCATCTACAACGAGGCCATCCTGGGCGGCGCCTCCGCGGCGGACGCCCACGCCAAGGCCAATGCCTACGTCCAGGGTTCCTCCACGGGCCCCGGCTATATGGTTTATACCGTCCCGCGCGGCGAGGACTTCATCCTCCAGGGCGGCACGATGAACCCGAAGGCCTCCCTCGGCGCCTTCCACGTGTATGACGGCCAGACCTTCTGGCTCCAGCCGGACGACTGGCAGGAGGAAGGCCTGCAGAACGGTTTCCGCCAGGAGTACAACGTCTCCGTGACCGGTTCCGTCGCCAGCAAGGTCAATTACTTCGCCTCCCTCGGCTACCTGGACCAGACCGGTATCCAGGAGGGTTCCGACCAGGACCGTCTGACGGCCCGTATCTCCGCCGACTACCAGGCGAAGCCCTGGCTCAAGGTGGGCGGTAACTTCAACTACACGTAGTATAAGTATCACAACACCTCCGAAGGTACGCTGAACGCCGGTTTCATCTGGCAGACCATCAAGACGCAGGCCCCGGTCTATCCCGTGTGGCTCCGCGACGGCAACGGCAACGTGATGATCGACAAATGGGGCGAGCCCCGCTACGACTTCGCCCAGTCCTACGACCTGAACCGCGCCGGCGGCACCGGCGGCAACACCATCTTCGGCAACAAGTACCAGTCCTCCGGTACCGACGGCAACGCCTTCACCGTGAGTGGCTTCGCCGATTTCAAACTGATGGAGGGCCTCGTGTTCACGATCAACGGCAGCGCTTACGATTACGACCGCCGGTACACCTACACCGACAGCCCGTTCGTGGACTACTATACGAACAGTTCCGACAACGGTTACCTGTACAAGAGTTCCACCCGGACCTACACCTACAACACCCAGCAGCTGCTCAATTTCAACAGGACCTTCGGCAAGCACGAAGTGAGCGCCCTGCTCGGTCACGAGTACTACAACTACAAGTACGAGTTTATGGACGCCGCCGGTAAGAACTTCGGTATCGACAACGCCACCGAACTCGGCCAGGTCCTGGAAGTGGATCCGAACCCGTCCAGCGCCTCTTCCTCCTACAACGTGGAAGGTTACTTCTCCCGCGCGATGTACAATTACGACGGAAGATACTACGCGTCCGCCTCTTACCGCCGTGACGCCTCCTCCCGCTTCGCCAAGGCGCACCGCTGGGGTAACTTCTGGTCCGTGGGCGGCGCCTGGGTCCTCTCCAAGGAATCCTGGTTCAACAGCTCCTGGATCGACTTCCTCAAGTTCAAGGCTTCCGTGGGTTCCCAGGGTAACGACAACATCGGCTCCTATATGTACGTGAACACCCGTACCATCGTGGACGCGGGCGGCGAACCGTCGTATCCGCGCCGTCAGAGCGGTACCGAGGACATCACCTGGGAGACCAATACGAACTGGAACACCGGTTTCGATTTCGAGCTCTTCAAGCGCCGCCTGACCGGCAGCCTCGACTTCTTCTACCGCGTCACCTCCGACATGCTGTTCGAGATCGAGGTCCCGCCGACCTACGCGACCGGCAGCTACTGGACCAATATGGGTGATATCCGCAACCGCGGTATCGAGCTCGACCTGCACTGGGCGGCTATCCAGAAGAAGAACTTCTCCTGGAACATCGACTTCAACGCCTCCCACGTGCGTGATAAGATCCTCCGCCTCCCGGATGACCTGAAGGTCAACGACGTGGACGGCCACGGCGGTTTCGTGAACGAGGACGGTTCCTTCATCTCCAAGTACCGCTACTATGTGGGCGAAGGCCTGCCGCTGTATACCTGGTACCTCCGCGAGTATGCGGGCGTGGACAAGGAAACCGGCGAAGCCTTGTATTACAAGGATGAGGTGGACGACGACGGCAACCCGACCGGCAAGAAGGTCACGACCAACAACGCCGACCAGGGCACCTACTACCTCAACGCCAATGCGATGCCCGACCTCTACGGCGGTCTCGGCATGAGCTTCCAGCTCTATGGTTTCGACCTTTCCTTCAACCTGACCTACCAGCTGGGCGGTAAGGCGTATGACTATGCCTACCAGGTCATTATGCACAACGGCAGCGGCAACCAGATCGGCACGACCTGGCACCGGGACATCCTCAACGCCTGGACCCCGTCCAACACGGACACCGACGTCCCGCGCCTGAACCAGTCCGACGTGTACACCAGCTCCCGTTCCGACCGCTTCCTGGTCGATGCGAGCTACCTGAATTTCCAGAACGTCAACTTCGGCTACACCCTGCCGTCCCGCGTGACGCGCAAGATCGGCATCAGCAACTTCCGCCTGTATGTGTCCGCCGAGAACCTGTTCTACATCTCCGCCCGCCGCGGTTTCGACCCGCGCTACTCCCTGGCCGGTTACAACAATATGTCGTCGTACAACCCGATCCGTACTGTTTCCGGCGGTATTTCCCTGACTTTCTAAAAGGTGAAGATTATGAAAAGATATATTTCCATCCTTGCCTCCTTGCTCGTCCTCGCCGCGACCTCCTGCATCCAGGAGACCGTTCCGGGAGAGAATTTCGTGACGGATGACCAGCTCGCCTCTTCGGAAATCGGCGTGAAGGGCCTGATGAACGCCGTCTATACGACGCTCGCCAGCGTGAATCCGTTCGGCGACGGCCAGATGGCTTACGGCGATATGAAGATCATGCTCGACCACGGCACGAGCTCGATGCTCAACCCGGGCTACAACGGCTACAACACGATGCTGCAGTATTCTTACGGAAACTTCAGCTATTCCAACCGTTCCCGCTGGCCGGTTTACCTGTACTACACCTACATCCGCGCCGTCAACGACATCATCGGCCTGTATCCCGAGGATGCCGAGCTGACCGCCGAGCAGAAGGGCTACGTGGGCCAGTGCTACGCTTTCCGCGCCCTGTTTTATATGGAGATCGTCCAGATCATGGAGTGGAAGACCCCGACCGATGCGGTTATCGCGCCGAAGCTGACGATGCCGACCAACGACCTCACGAACCTGGGTGTTCCGATCGTTACGGAGAAGACCCCCGGCACCGAGGCCTCCAACAATCCCCGCCCGACCGTGGACGAGAACTATGACCTGATCCTCGCCGACCTGGCGAAGGCCGAGGAACTCCTCAAGGACTTCGTCCGCACCGACAAGATCCAGCCCGACCTGGGCGTCGTGTACGGCCTGTACGCCCGCGCCTACCTGAACCTCGCGACCCGCGCCAAGAAGCTGGCCGCCAAGTATAAGGACGAGGCCGACCTCTGGAACAAGTGCTACTCCTACGCACAGAGGGCCATCGAGACCTCCGGCTGCACCCCGCTGACCGAGGACCAGTGGCTGGACCCGGTGAACGGCTTCAACAACCGCAACTCCCAGAATTCCTGGATGCTGGCCTACACGGTGTCCGAGAACAACGCCGCCGCGATCACGACCGACTGGAATCCGGCCAATACGATGGGCACGGAGACCGACTGGATCGTGTACGGCTGGCGCGTGGGCCGCGGTCTGGCCCGCCACTGGTATGAGCGGCTGTCCGACAACGACTGGCGCAAGAAGTCCTGGCTGTCCCCGAACTTCTTCTACGAGTCCACGAACCAGCGCGCCGGCGGCGAGCATCTGATCGAGAAGGATGCTTCCGGCAAGTTCATCAACAACAAGTGGAACGTCACCGGCGACAACACCTCCAAGGAGCAGGACGCCTGGACTGATGAGTACACCGGCCGCCTGAACGACGGCTACAAGTACGGGCTGAACAGCTCCGCTTCGTTCATCCGCAAGCAGGCCAGCGTCGCGAACGGCTTCCTCGGCTGGCCGTGGCTGTACCTGAACCTCAAGTTCCGCCCGCACAACGGCGCGTGCTTCGACATCAACGTGGGCGGCGCCATCGACTTCCCGATGATGCGCGTGGAGGAGATGTACTTCATCAAGGCGGAGGCGGCCCTGCACACCAAGGGCGTCGCGG
>JAEEGH010014575.1_pt1 | contig 17238 bp, 18 predicted proteins | sample 9134181 | NCBI WGS metagenome assembly JAEEGH01 (sample SAMN16246544, study PRJNA631951) | gut metagenome | biome: gut microbiome; feature: rumen; material: DP-attached | host: Bos | place: Iran: Karaj | collected 2018-10
CGCTGCAAATAGGCGTTCGCACGGAAACGGGCGAGGTTTGCAATACCGAAAGAGAAGTCGCATTCCTTCTGCTGTTCGAAAGTCTTTTTCTGGCCTTCGTTCATCAAGCTGTAGGTCATGCGCATGGTTTCGTCCGGTTTCAGCTTATCTTCGCCAATGGGAGTAAGCTTACCAGAAAGACGAATAAGAGGAGGCGCACCTGCGGTAATGTGCAAGTCAGAAGCGCCACGCTGGACCATTTCAGAAAGAAGATCTTGAATATTATATGCCATGCCAAAGAATATAACTTAAAATAGGCCCAATTTTTCATTAAAAACCCACATTTTTTCAAAAAAAACACTATTTTATTATACCAGAATGGAACTTGGGCGTAAAATAACCTCTTTACGGGGTGTTTTTTCTGTGGTTTGCACGCTATTTTTGGCGTTCGCATTCCTGTTTTCTGCATGCAAGCAGGAATATTTCCAGGCCGCGCCAACCAAGATTCAAGATTTCAAGGGAAAACTTCTCGACGGCAGCATATCAACTTACCAAGCCGAAAAGGGAAACGTCACCCTAATCGCACTCACCGCCTCGTGGTGCCCCGGCTGCCGCGCCGAACTTCCACTACTTAAAAAGCTTGACGAAGAATTCGCCGACAAGGGTTTCAGAATCTTGATGGTGAACGAAGATGATTCGCCCAAAATCGGAGCAAAGTACAACAAGGCCGCAGGCATCAAGTGGACGACGTTCCACTGGAATTACGACATGATGAACGTTCTCGGAAATCCGGGCGTGATTCCAGTAACCTACCTTGTGAACGCCCAAGACAGCATCGTGAAAATCAACGTCGGAGAATTCGACGAAAACCAGATGCGAAAGCTAATCGAGAAAGCCCTTAAGCAATAGGGCTCGGAAAAAGTATTACGTCCTTGATTTCGGACTTTCCCATCGCAAGCATAAACAATCGGTCTAGACCTAGCGCCACGCCAGAGCAGGCGGGCATTCCCGATTCAAGGGCTTCTAGGAAATTTTCATCGATCGGAGGTTGCGGCTTGTTCATGCCGCGGCGGATTTCAAGGTCGGCAGCAAAGCGCCTGCGCTGTTCAGCAGCATCTGTGAGTTCCGTGTAACCGTTGCAAAGTTCCACCTGGTCTACAAACAGTTCGAATCGACGGGCCCAAGTGTGTCCATCTTCACCCACGTACGTTTGCGCAAGTGCCGCTTGCGACTGCGGGTAATCTAAAATAAACTCGGGACCATTCTTGGCAAGAACCGGTTCCACCGCAAAGACCATCAGGTAATCCCACCAGTCTTCGCGAGACATGGTCGTGCCATCGGCAGGGAGCGGGATGTCGCGGGCCGTACAGGCTGCGGCAAATTCTTCGCCCGAAGCCGTAAGCGGATTCACGCCGGCATAGTTCCTGAACGCATCGATCCAGCGCGTACGGCGTGCGTTAATGGGCTTGCCGATGATTTCGGAAACAAGCGCTTCCACCTCGTCCATCAACTTTTCTTGCGGCATTCCGACGCGGTACCATTCCACCATGCTGAATTCATTGTTGTGGTGGGCACCGAATTCATCTTTGCGGAAAGACTTTGTAATCTGGAAAATGTCTCCGAAGCCCGCAGCAAGCAAACGCTTCATGTGGAATTCAGGGCTCGTCATCATAAAATGCTTGCCCTCGACCTCAAAGTAATCCAACTGAGGATCGGTACCGCCCGCATTCGAAAGCGTCGGCGTTTCCACTTCAAGCACACCGCGACCTTCAAAGAAACGTCGCACCTTGTTCATCAAGGCCTGGCGTTTTACCCAAGAATCACGACTGCAAGTAGGAGCGAAGGACATTGGTAGTAGGAAGTTGGAAGTGTGAGGTGTGGAGTGTGGAGTGAGAAATTATCATTTCACATTACACACTATACATTAGTCACCGTTTACCACGCAGCGAACAGAGAGCCAGAATTTCTTATCGACCGGAATGGCAGAAACTTCTTTATCGGTGCTGAACATGGAACGAGCGACACCGCGACCGTCACCCACATCCTTGCTGGTCCAGAAGTAGGCTCCCTCGCCCATAATCACCGAAATACCATTCTTGTTTGCATAGCCACCGAACATGGCCGTGAAGGCATAATCGTCAGAGCCGTTGCTACGCAGGCGGACTGCAGCAGTGTTTGCGCCGCCAGCATAAATTTCAAGCATTTTCCAGTCGTCATCCGTTGCAAGATGCGAACCTTCGGGGCAAGCCGTCAAAGCCGCATCCTGTGTATACAGGCGGCCATAAGTTGCACAGTTTTCATCTTCGCGGTCATAGCACATGGAATTTTCTTCAATCGCAAAGTTCAAGTTCTGCACAAACCAACGCGTGCCATTGATTTCTTTAACCCTGTAAGCCTGGCCATCGCGATTGTCTACGAACGATTCAAATACCGGGCAACGAGTTTCAAATTCCTTCGCCGTCAAAATGGAATCAACTGCCGGCTGCCATGCCGTACAGAAACGGAACAGTTCTCCACCCGGGAGCGCCGTAGAGTCGGCCTTGTGCTTTTCAGCCCAGCGATCCACATAAGCAAGGTTAATGATTGCCGTATCCGGAATCGAAAGAGCCTTGGCCGAAGCCTCCATGATCTTGGAATACTTTTCAGCAGTAGCCTTCGGCGTTTTCCAGTAACCTTCGAGCAGGCCCTTGCGGAGCTTTTCATAAAGCGGAGAAGGAACTGTTACCTTGATAGTCGTATCGACAAAGTGTTCCGGCTTGGTAGCGCAAGCGGCTTCGCGAATGGTATCGCGCAGGCTACCGGCCTTTTCATAACATTCTTCAATACACTTGTCACGGGCTTCGCCCTTTTTCTTGGGGCAAGGCACCCAAATGCTCGTGTCGGCATCGACCTTGACCGGCTTGGAGTAGCCCTTCGTCTTCAGAGCGACCTTCGCCACCGATTCCAAAGTTTCAAGAGCCTTCGTGTTGCCCGATTCGCCTTCCAAAAGCAAGAACGAAATCACCTCGGTACATGCATCCATGGCCTTGGCATTCGCACAGACCTTGGTGCCGTAACCATAAGAGAATTGAGACTGACAATTTGAGAAGGACTCGTAAGGCATGGCCTTGAAGATTTTTTCGTAAACCTTGACGGCATCGGTCGGCGTCATCTTGCCGCAATAGATTTCTTCGGCGGCGCCCTTTTTCACGATTTTCTGGGCCGCGGCAATATCGCCGTTATCAATAGCGTCACGAAGTTCCGGCTGGGCAAAAGCGTTAGAAACGCCCAAGGCAAGAACTCCCAAAAACAATACACCACCAAGAATTTTCATTTTAACCCTCACAAAAAATTCCGGTGTAAATATAGAAAAAATGGCAGTAGGCAGAATGCAGTAAGCAGGACTTAGTTGGTTGATCTTAGAGACGAAAGAATGTTCTAAATTCTAAGTTCTACAACCTCTACACTATAACAATCAATAAATTCAGACTATAACGTTAATTACTATATTTGGGCCCATGATTGATGCCGAAAAAATCCGTAGCGAATTTCCGATGCTTGTCGCTGGCGATAAAGATGCAAAACCGCTCGCCTTTTTGGACAGCACGGCCACCACGCAAAAGCCCGCATGCGTCATCGACGCGATGGACGACTTTTACCGCGAGCACTACAGTTCAGTGAAGCGTGGCGTGTACCGTCTGAGCGCCCGCACCACCGAAGCATTCGAAGCAACGCGCAAGAATGTCGCAAAATTTATTAACGCCAAAACCGAAGACGAAATCGTGTTCACCCGCGGCACCACCGAAAGCATCAATCTGGTGGCGTGGAGTTACGGACGCAAGTTCTTCGAGGCGGGCGACGAGATTCTGATTAGCGGACTCGAGCACCACGCAAACATCGTGAGCTGGCAGCTCGTTGCCGAAATGAAGGGCGCCAAGATCAAGGTCATCCCGGTTCTCGACAACGGCGATTTGGACCTGAGCAAGCTTCCCGAACTTTTGAATGCGCGCACCAAGATGGTGGCCGTCGCCCACGTAAGCAATTCTGTCGGCACCGTGAACCCGATTGCAGAAATTATCGCGACCGTCCGCAAGCTTGCCCCTCAGGCAAAGATCCTGATTGACGCCGCCCAGAGTTCCAGCCACATCAAGATTGACGTGCAGAAGCTGGACTGCGATTTTCTCGCCTTCAGCGGACACAAGATGTACGGCCCGACAGGCGTGGGCGTACTCTACGGCAAGTATGAAGTTCTCGACAGCATGCCCCCTTGGCACGGTGGCGGAGAAATGATTAAAAACGTCACGTTTGAAAAGACGACTTACGCCGACGTTCCCGCACGCTTCGAGGCTGGCACGCCCATGATTGCCGAAGTCATCGGCCTCGGCAAAGCCATCGAATGGATTAATGCGGTTGGCATCGAAAACATCCGCAAGCACGAAGAAGAAATTACGAACTATGCACTGGAACAACTCGCCCAGATTCCGCAGGTGAAAATTTTTGGGAGCCCGAAGGAACGCGGCGCCCTTATCAGCGTAACCCTCGACGGCATCGCCGTCAGCGACGCCGCCATGATTCTCGACGAAGAAAACGTTGCGGTGCGTAGCGGGCACCACTGCGCCCAACCCGTCATGGACCGCTTCGGCGTCGACGCCACGCTTCGTTTGAGTTTCGGTGCGTACACCCTGAAGCGCGACATCGACCGCTTTATCGCAGGCATCAAACGCGTTCTCCGACTCTTCGGTTAACCGGGACTCGTATGGGAATCGAGAAAGGCATCTTTAACCGCACATCGCTCCTACTCGGAGACGACGTGATGGGCAACATCTACCAGAAGCGCGTCATCATCTTCGGTCTCGGTGGAGTCGGCAGCTGGTGCGCCGAAAGCCTAGTGCGTTCCGGCATCAAGGAACTCGTACTCGTTGATTCTGACCGCGTGTGCGTCACCAACGTGAACCGCCAACTGATGGCCACCACGAAAACCGTGGGGCAAGTCAAGGTGGACGTGCTGAAAAATCGTCTGCTCGAAATCAACCCGCACGCCAACATTGTCGCATTGCAGGACATCTACGAAGAAGCGAATACGGACAAATTCCAACTGGACACATTCGACTACATCATCGATGCCATCGACAGCCTCGAAAACAAGATGCAGCTGCTGTGGCATGCCACACGCACGAAGGCGACCGTATTCTCTTCGATGGGCGCAGCCCTCAAGATGGACCCCACGCGAATCAAGGTCGCCGAATTTTGGAAGGTTGCCGGTTGCCCGCTCGCCCGCGCGCTGCGCGACAAGTTCAAGAAAAAGAAAATGGCGCTCAAGAAAAAAGTGCTGTGCGTCTACAGCGACGAACTCCTGAAAAACCGCGGCAAGAATTCTTCTTGCGGAACGGACGCCTGCATGTGCCCCAAGGTGCGCCACGAAAGAAGCGAAGCCGAACTCCAGAACGCAAACCTGGTCGATCACGAATGGTGCAGCAGTAAGGCGCAAATCAACGGCACCATGTCGCATTCCACCGCTATTTTTGGATTCATGATTGCGGGCCTCGTGATGCAGGACATCTACAAGAAGGCCTTAGCCAGCGCGGAGTAACATGAAATTCCTAATTCAGCGAGTATTGAACGCCCAGGTGGATATCGAAGGGCAGACTGTCGGCAAGATCGGCAAGGGCTACATGATTTTAATCGGCGTGGGCGAAGACGACACCAAGGAAATCGCCGACAGGCTCATCCGCAAGATGCTTGCACTGCGCATCTTCGCCGACGAAAACGGCAAGACGAACCTTTCCATCAAGGATGTCGGCGGCGAGCTCCTGCTTGTCTCGCAATTCACGCTGTATGCGAACTGCAACAAGGGCAACCGCCCCACGTTCAACGGCGCCGGCAACCCGGCACTTGCAAACGAGCTCTACGAATACATCATTGCGGAATGCAAAAAGGAAATTCCCGTCGTGCAGACCGGGAAATTCGGCGCCGACATGCAGGTGAGCCTCACGAACGACGGCCCCTTCACGATTATGCTGGAATAAAAATCCCGAAACTAGAATTCCGGCATGCTGAAATCGCCGTAAAGTTCACGGCCGTCAAACACCCAGACCACCATCTTTTTGCCATCCAGGAATTCCGAACGGTCCTTGAACAAGGTCGGGCCCAGGTTTCCCCCGCCGATACGGCTGCGGGTAAAAGTCTTTATCCCCGTCGCCTGCGCAATGTACGCGCCGATATTGGAAGAACTGTTCCAACCAAAATCGGCATTGCTGTCGCCGATTACCACAATGGGAGCATCCTTGGAAGCGTGATAGCGTTTACCTTCCGCATCTACGGTCTTTAGCACGCGCACAGCGTAATCAGGGTAAGAATTGTACTTCAGGTGATAAAGATTTCCGGTACCGGGAACGACCGTATCGCGCAGGAACCATTCTTCCCTCGGGACATCCAAATCCATCTCGTTGATGGTATCAGCAATCATCTGGGCAAGCAGTTGCCGGCCCGCGCTGGTATAGTGACTTTCGTACGCCTCGAACATGGGCGTTTCCTCGTTCTTTTCAAGAAACTCCTCTACCGCATCGACAACGACAACGCCTTCGTCTTGCAGGGCATCTACCCATTCCTCATATTGCGGGGCGACAATCCCTCCCGACAATTCTTCCGAATAATGTTCCGCCTCGATTTGCAGTTTATCCGGAACAGGCACCACAACCAGTTTGATACCACGCGCTTCCAGTGAATCATTGAAGGCGACAAAAGAATTCAAGTTTTCTTTCCAGTCCACCACCAGATTGACAAGACTTTCCTGCAAGAAAATCCAGCCGTCTTCGCCACTTACCGCACAGCGTGCCTCTTTCAGTTCACCGCCGCATTTTTCAAGATCGTCTTCAATCTGTTCCTGAACTTCCGGCGGGATTTCGGGGCGCAAAGACCACCAAGCCGTGACAAGCATCGCCGCCACCGTCGCAAGCCCCAAGAAAATTCCCAAACATTTCCTAATCAACATGGCAGCGCCAAATTTAGAATTTTTCTGATTCCTTGGCAGGGGCCAGACAACCTTTATGCTTCGGCAGACGAACTGCTTTCGCATAAAAAGACGACAATTATTGTCGTCTACTTTTTGTATATTAAAAAATACTTCCCGCTTTGTGGGAATCGCACTTTTGCAGGAGGCTTTATGGCTAGTCAAGCTCGCGGCGAACGCATGATACGCATCTTCGTTTACTTGATGGCACACTACAACAACCGTTACAGCGTCGCCGACATTATGGGGAACCTGGACATTCCCGAAGGCGACCTGCGGAGCGTCCAACGCGACATGCAGGCCCTCATCGACATCGAGGGCGGTTACATCCGCCGATTCATCGACAACGGCAAGACGTATTACCAGGTGGCACTCGAACGCGCGAACAAGCTCGTGTTTCCAGAATTCGGCGACACGCTCTTGCACTTCATGTTTCTACAGCGCATCGCGAACATCTACCCAGCAATATCGAACCTTATCGAAGACCTGACCACGCGAATCACGCAAGAACTGCCCGCCAGGGAACAGGCGACGCTGGCAAACTACGCAAAGGAACTGAACGGGCGCATCCTTTTCATGGGCACGCCTCCTGGCTTTGACGAAAATGTGGGCAAGAACCTGCCGATTATCCTGGATGCCATCCGAAAGAAACAGAAGGTGCAGGTAACATACATCGACAACTTCGGCAATTACTCTGACCAGCCCCGCGTGCCACTTATGCTCGCCATTAACCACGGCGAAATCTACATCGGCTGCGTGTCAAGGCATCACCCTGACAAAACCTACGCACTAAAACTCCAGCGCATCGAATCCGTAAAGCCCCTGCGCGAGCACTTTACCGAAGATCCGAAAGTCTTGGAAAACCTACGCAAGCGAATCCGCTCCGGTGCACTATTCTCGGATGAACAGGACCCACAAATAGAAAGGGTCGTCATCCGCTTCCCGGGATACGCCAAGAACTTTTTACGCGAACGCCCCTACCACCCAAGCATGAAAGTTAGAGAACAGGAAAACGGAGAACTACACGTGACAATGAATGTCGCGATAAACGACATGCTCAAGCAGTGGGTGCTATTCTACGGGCCAATCGCCGAAGTGCTGAAACCAGCAAAGCTGCGTCAGATGATGCTCGACAGCGCGAAGGAACTGGTGGGAATGTATGAGAAGGGAGAAAAGGTAAGGTAGAAATTCACCTTATCCAATTTTCCTTGAGCCTTGTGCAGAAGAGATCGCGGCGAGTAACATATTTTTAAGTCAACCACAAATACTACTTATAAGCATATGATCCATCTGCTCTAGTAAACGAACTCGCTATAGCATCAGCAGTATCCAAATCTGTAGATTTAGCACGATTATACGCCGCACTTATTATTTTATAAGGACCTTGACTATTCCCGGTAAACGAATTTCCTCGATTTGTCAAATAACCCGCCTTATTTAATAAATCACTTAAATCTCGAGCCGCCATAATACAGCCATACTTTCTTAATGACAATGCAACAACCTTAATAGCCTCATATTTATCAGATTCATTTTTCATTCGTTCAACAAGAGCTTCTTTTTCATCAGTTGGAATAAACCTATTTTTCATTCCCTGTAATGAAAAAAAGAAACCATACTTATGCAATAAGTCTCTTAAAATACGAGCATACTCTTTTATTACTCCATGATGAGATAAATAATTAGGATGACTACACTGAAAAACCAGCAATTTACCACGCTGAAGCACCTTTATTTGACTATCTTCAATACACTCCCATCCTTTCCCTAAATAAGATTTATAATCCGCATACGTCAAAATCACGACATCCGGTGCAAAAACTTTTTCCAAATGGTCTATAGAATTAAGAATTTCTTGCGCGGTTTTTAGCGCATAATCATAACCATTTGCAGAAGCATTAGTACGATCAGATCCCTTACTCTGTATCGCCAAACAATTTCCCCAAACAAAATCATCTAATAAATCATTTCGTGCGCCTTTTTTCAATTCAAGCCAATTTTCAACTCCGTAAACATTAGCCAAGACACGCATCCAAAAGCCCCAAAAAGAACCAGGAGCATTAGTACCCCAATCTCTAAATTCAAAATTTCGAAATTCACACCGATCCTGTTCAAAACGATATTGACCAGAATTATACTTTCCAAGGAAATCATCCAGGCTAACACCCCATCCACGAGTTTCCTTACCTACAACAGCAATTTTTTTGTATGCTTTTTCATAATTTTTTCCCCATATCGGAACAAACGGATGAGGAATTCCCTGATAATCCGAAATGTTCCGTGCCAACAATTTCTTTACGAATTCATCCATTAACGGATAATACACTTCATCAAATTTTTCTTCCAAGGTCATTTTCACCCCCTATCATTTTTCAATCTCTGAAGAGTTATCATCTTGAACATTATGACTTTTAAAATATTCCATTTGCTTTTGGCATTCAACCTTCAAATGCTTCGCTGCTTTACGAAATGAAAAATATGTAAAGCCTCCACTTAAAGGCATTCCAATCAACGGTATAGCTTTTCCAACAATTGCACCCAATTTTTCTTTTGTCATTTTTTTCGCAAACCAAGGCGCAATCTTTTTTACAATTGGATACCACCAGGTATGCATCAAAGCTTGTTTTGGCAATTTCTTTTCAACACCTTTCGCTAGGGCCGCTAAAACTAATCGAATTTTCTGATCACCAACTTTACATCCAAAAGCAACTGCAAGCAATACAAAAAGCATTGATTTGCTAACTTCAGTAAAGTTTTCATTTTCATCCATCAAATCAGGGAATCCATATATGTAGGCAATTTTTTGAGACAGCATCAAAACTTGTGCAAAATATTGTGCAACATCAGCAGAAGCAAGTCCAACAGCAATTAGAGGATTAGCCGGAAACCCAGATGCAGCGGATAACAATGTAACGGTACGCACATGATTTTTTATTGTAGCATTTGCAACGATATCCAATATTTTGTCTTCAGCAATATCATAAGTTCTCTTTTGGGAAATCTGATCCAATTTAACATCAGAAATATAGGGACGCAATTGATGCTTTAAAAAAGCAGTTCTATTTACTTTTACGCCAGGAACTTTTAAAGCCAACTCAAAAGACTTTTCAAACAGAGCAAGACCTTTAGATGGAGTTTCCTTTACAACAATAGCCTTAGCCACCGATTCTACAGTTTCAATATTCTTTTTTTCATTTTCCATAAAGCATTCCTAATTTTTACCAGATTCAACAATGATTAGTTTCTCTACACGTTTTGCGCCACAACCGCAATTATTGTTAACGATAGTCCATAAATCGTATGAATACCCGTACTCTACACTCATTTGCCAAGCGTTCTTTAGGAATATAAACAAAAATTTACCTCCGTGGAGGAAAATTCTCGTTTTCTTCAAGAAAAACATATGACTGGCGAATTTTGACTAAAAACAGCAATTTCCGATCGAATTTACTCCATCCTATTCGTCCTAACCGTGTGAACGATCGTTCCTAAGCCGCCGATCATGGCGCCCACCCCAGCGCCGACACCCACACCTATACCAGGGAAAACAATCGCACCGATTGTCGCGCAAGCAACCATTGCAGTTCCTGTTGTCGCAACTGCCGTTTTCAGTTCTGCCGGAAGGTTTTCTGACTTCGGATCCATAGACTCCATATTACACCTCATTGTTTTCCCTCAATATACCTTAAACACACGACAATAGATGTCGCGGGCCAGGTCTCCCCACAATCAAGCAAAACTACGCCACGATATCCATCAAATCGTAATACATGAGGCGCGTATGCGGGTCGTTGTCCTCGGCGTTCATAAAGCGGAAACCATTCTTTTCGTAGAACGGAACCGCATTCAAATAGGCATCCACCGTCAAGAAGCGACAACCGGCCCTATTGTTATTCATATACATCCACTTGATATAGTCTATGATAATCGTTCCAATTTGTTGACCTTTGACTGATTCGTCAACACCAAGGCGACACAATTTGACCGCAGGATAACTCTTCAGGCGCTTTTCATTAGGAAAGCCCTGCTTCTTGCGGAAACGATTGAATTCCGCCTTGTCCTTGAAATCCGTTATTGCAACCTTGTCATTGGCAAGGCTGCAATAAGCCAAAACCTTGCCTGAATCGCCATCTACATAGGCATAACTAACCGAAAGCAGGTGCTTTTGAAAAGCCGAAGCACGATGAAGGATAAAATCATCCAAATCATCATCGCCGCAACTAAAATTTTCAACAGAATAGGAAGGTTTCAGTCTAATGAAACTTAAATGTTCCCTATCTACACGTGTTTGAACCAAGGGTCTAATCCTCCGTTGGCCGCTTCGCGGGCACGCTGTTCTGCCATGCCACGCTCATAGGCCTTTTTCATGAATTCGTAATTCCGCTGGATGCGGGCACGAACTTCCGGAGGTTCTGGGTGCCGCTCTTCCATACGGGCTAGAAATCGGCGAGCGTCCTCGCCGAACAAAATCGGGGTCTCTCGAATTTCGCGAGCCATAATTCCTCTTTTGTTTTGTCCATAAAAGAAACTAGCCAAAGGCTAGGCGGCAACCTGTCAAGTCGGTTCCATTGTCAAAAAATATACAAAAAGTAGAAAAGAAAAGCAATAGGGGGCTTTTTCACGTTCCTTCATGCCACGTTTGCAGTGGAATCTCTTGCCACAGGGAAAGCGGGATCAGCATAAAGTGTAGTGTGCCGGAAGAGCCGTCCTTATCATACTCCAGCACTCCATTGGGGAAAGCACGCACCGTTTCTTCCACAAAGAACTCGGGCTGATTCGTAGCCCAGGATACACGTTCTTCGTCTTCCATCCGGAACCTGTCGAAAAATTCCTGCACGGTTTCTGCGTTCAGTCCATGCTCCGCAAGCACAAAATCCTTGTCAACGGGATCGCAGTAAATAATGACGTATCGAGAATTCATCTTGCGCTGGCGCCAAAGTTCATAGAATGGTTCCAAACTAGCGAATGTATCCCACTCATCGCTAATCTCGGCCTTGACTTCCCCAGCAGTCATGCAAAGCAACCTGCCCGCAAGCGCAACGACAATTTTGTCATGGAGTTCATTGTCCTTGGCAATCCAGAATTGCCCCTTCAATTTTATCATATCAATGATAGCCATCAGCAATCCCTCACGCATCGAATAGAATTGGCACAAGAGAAGTCATTCCAAAAGCGATCCAGAACGACATCGTCATAGAAGTTGTCAAAGCAAACGCGGTACGCCCATTTATTCTTGCCCACGGAACTCCAGAATCTTGCCACTTCTCCGCGCGCACCGCAAAAACAAAATTCTTCCATACAACCAGCCGGATACGCCGTAAAGCCGAACGCATCGGCACTTTTGCCGACGGGGAACATTTCATCTTCTTCCCAGCCGTCTTGCGACTTTAACGCGAGAGCCGCACCGAGGTATGTTTCGGCACCACACTCACCCATTTTGCATTTTGCGCCGATAGCCAAGAACAAGTCCCGCCAATCATCGTTATTCGGCAGGCGCCATCCTTCGGGAACAGCGGTTTCTGCAAATTCCCAATAATAGCACAATCCGTATTTTTTCATATCTGGATCGCAGTCCCAATCATAAGGCGGAGTTTCTCCGTTCAAGCAAAGATACCCCTTGCCACCGGCATACGCCTGCGCACCTCCACATTTATGCCGCAAGTTTTCAGCAAACCAAATCCGATTGCCTATCTTGACCGTCCTATATATTTCACCGTCTCGCGGGTCCGTAAAATACGAGTCGTTCATACCCACTCCTAGACAATCAAGTTCACCACGAGTTTGACTATGGTTTTGCATTCTTCGGTTTTACTTTCTGCGATAAGTAACGTGAGCGCGACAAGGGCAGCATCACTCACAACCTTGGAACCATCTGCACGATAAAGAAGCCCGTTACGCAACATATACCACAGGAATATAAACGCAGCAATGCGCTTGTTGCCATCGACAAAGGAATGGTTCTTGACAAGCAGATACAGGAGCATCGCGGCCTTCATCTGCACGGTCGGATAAAGTTCCTTGCCGTCAAAGGTCTGATAAATTTGCCCAAGGGAACTCCTGAATGACATATCCTTTTCCATGCCAAAGATTGAACTATCATTAAATTTCACCTTAAGCACGCTAATAGCCTCCATCGCCTGCTCGTAAGTGATGGGACCGTTCGTTTCGCCATAGTCCATGCCCGCCTTCGGGAGTTCCAATTGTTGGTGATCGTAGCGATCTAAGGTTTCGAGTGCTGCCCTAAAGTCACCGATGACATTCGAAATTTCATTTTGTTCTTCTATATTCATAAAATACTCCTTTTTAGGAATCTTTATGAATATAAAACATGCACGCGACAATTACTGTCGCGTGCAAAATTAATTAGAAGTGACGTTGCTTAATAAATAAACAACATCTCCCTGTACTTCGGCAGAGGCCACATCTCGTCGGGCACAACCTTCTCGAGGCCGTCCACCACCTTGCGGAGGCCAGCGACGGCAGCGATGATTCCCTCGTGTTCGCCTTCGAGAGATGCTTCAAGTGCAGCAATCGATTCGGTAAGCGAGCGGCAACCTTCCCCGATGGACTTCACATAGGTATCGAGCCCCGGGAAGCCCTGGTTCAGGGCCATTTCGTTTGTACGTAACGACTTCTCGTAGGCTTCCACCACCTTCGGGAGAATCACGTTCTTCGCGAGGTCGCGGGCGACTTCACCTTCGATGTGGATTCTCTTGTGGAAGTCTTCCACGTTGATTTCGTAGCGCGAAAGCATCTCGCGGCGGTTCATCACGCCGTACTTTTCGAACAGTTCCACGTTCTCGTCCTTCGTGAGCGCCTTGAGGGCCTCGAGCGACGTGCGAATGTTCGGGAGGCCGCGGCGTTCCGCTTCCTTCACCCATTCGTCGGTGTAGCCGTTACCGTTGTAGAGCACGCGCTTGTGTTCCTTCACGATCTTCTGCAGAATCTTCTGCAGGCCCGTGTGGAAGTTCTTGTCATCGAGCTTTTCGAGCTGTTCGGCAATCATGTCGAACGCCTCGGCCACGATCGTGTTGAGCACCACGTTCGGTTCGGAGCAGCTCTGGCTACTACCCGGCGCACGGAACTCGAACTTGTTGCCGGTAAACGCGAAAGGCGATGTACGGTTACGGTCGGTGGCGTCGCGCGGGAGCGGCGGCAGCATGTCGCTCCCGAGCTTCATCGCGCCCGCCTGCTTGCTGGACTTCGCGGAGCCCTGCTCGATCTGGTCGATAACGTCCATCAGCTGGTCGCCCAGGTAGATGGAGATAATCGCCGGAGGAGCCTCGTGCGCACCGAGACGGTGGTCGTTGCCCGCACCCGCGCAGGTCATGCGGAGCAGGTCGGCATGCGTGTCGACGGCGTAGATGATGGCGCAGATCGCGGTGAGGAACACGGCGTTCTGGTGCGGATCCTTGCCCGGGTTCAGGAGGTTCCCCTTGCCGTAAGAAAGGCTCCAGTTGTTGTGCTTGCCCGAACCGTTCACGCCGGCGAACGGTTTTTCGTGCAACAGACAAACTAACCCGTAGCGGTCGGCCACGTTGCGGAGCGTTTCCATGATGAGCATGTTGTGGTCGCACGCGAGGTTCACTTCCTCGAAAATCGGGGCAAGTTCAAACTGCGCGGGAGCGACTTCGTTGTGGCGAGTCTTCGCCGGAATGCCGAGCCTCCAGAGTTCCTTCTCCACGTCGTTCATGAAGTTCAGGATACGGCTCGGGATGCTCCCGAAGTAGTGGTCATTCATCTGCTGGTGCTTCGCGGGAGTGGCACCGAAGATGGTGCGGCCGGACTGGTAGAGGTCGGGGCGCTGCAGGTAGAAGCGCTTGTCGATGAGGAAGTATTCCTGTTCGGCACCGAGCGTGACGGTCGTCTTCTTGGGGCCCGCCTTGAAGCAGGTCATGAGGCGGCGGGTGGACTTGGAAAGCGCCTGGAGGCTACGGAGAAGCGGGGTCTTCTTGTCGAGCGCCTCGCCGGTATAGCTGCAGAACGCGGTCGGGATGCAGAGCGTGGCACCGTTGCCGTGGCGCTTGATGAATGCTGGGCTGGTCGGGTCCCAGGCCGTGTAACCGCGAGCCTCGAACGTAGAGCGCAAACCGCCGCTCGGGAAACTCGATGCATCCGGTTCGCCGACGATGAGGTTCTTGCCACTCAGTACCATGATGGCCTTGCAGCCGCTCGGTTCCAGGAAGGAATCGTGCTTCTCGGCGGTGGAGCCGGTGAGCGGCTGGAACCAGTGCGTAAAGTGCGTGGCACCGCGGTCCATCGCCCACTTCTTCATGGCGTGCGCGACATCGCCCGCGATATTCGGGTCAAGCGGTGCGCCCTCATCGATGGTCGCCAGGAGCTTTTCGCAGATATCCTTCGGGAGGTAGCTGCGCATGGCTTCGGCATTGAACACGTCCTCGCCGTAAAAATCGACATTGACGGGTTCGGCGGGTTTCGCGGGGGCCGGGGTGGCGGTCGCGATATCGTAGATGGTTTTTGTACGCGTAGTGGACATTTTCACGTTCCTTTTCTTTATTACGCGGCAAAATTAGAAAGAGCGGGCACGCATTGCACGGTATTTTTCGCCTTTTTCGGCTCCTTTTTATTACATTTTTGTAAAATTCATCCATTTTATTACGTTTTTGTAAAGCAGACAAACCAAAACCGACAACACCACCATAAAAACAACGTATATTTTAGGCATGGAAACCGAACGCATCGAAAAGGAAGCCCTCGAAAAAATCAAGCGGGAACTGCACGGACGCTCCGCGCGGGCCCTTTCCGCGCACATCCACGACGTTCTCGATAAGGCATTCGCCGACCTGCGCGCCGCACACGAAGCGGAATGCGAAAAGATCCGCGGCATCGTGGAAGGCCGCGCGGGCGACATCATCGGCAACACCCGCGAAATGCAGGAGGTCGCGCGGCAGGCAAGGCACATCGCCCCCACCGAAGGCGTCGTTCTCGTCCGTGGCGGCGCGGGCACCGGCAAGGAACACGTGGCCCGCTACATCCACCAGCACTCCGAACGCGCAGCCAAGCCGTTCACCGTCCTCAACTGCGACACGCTCGAAGGCAACACCACCAGCGCGTTCGAGGCGGAACTGTTCGGCTACGAACGCGGCGCGTTCACGGGCGCCACCAGCAGGCACATCGGCAAGGCCGAGCAGGCAAGCGGCGGCACGCTCTTCTTGGACGAAGTCGCGGAACTCTCCCCCGCAAGCCAGGCGCGGCTCCTGGAGTTCATGCAGGGGCGCACCTTCAAGAGGCTCGGGAGCAACATCGAGCAGCGCTCCGACATCCGCATCGTAGCAAGCACGGGCAAGAACCTCGAAGCCCTCGTGCAGCAGGGCCTTTTCCGCGAAGACCTCTACTACCGCCTCAACACCATCCCCATCCAGATGCCACCGCTGCGCGACCGCGGCAATGATATCTTGCTCCTTTTCAGGCTTTTCGCCATGCAAATAGCAGAGCGCTACCGTCTGCCGCGTATCACACTCGACGAGGCCGCACAAAAGAAAATGCTGCGATATAAATGGCCTGGCAATGTGCGCCAACTGAAAAACATCACCCAGCAGATGTCGGTGCTCAGCGAAAAGCGCGTCATCGACGTGGAGACCCTCAGCCTCTTCATCCCCGATGACAGCGACACCACCATGCCTGTCCCTCTACAGCAGAGCGCCCCTGGCAACCACTCCTACGAGAAGGAGCGTGAGGCCCTGTATAAAGTGCTCTTCGACCTGCGCTCCAATGTCGGTGAACTGCGGAGAGAGCTCAACGGGCTGCGAAAGCAGATCGACAACGCCAACTCGCTCTCCTCACAGGCACAAGCGCTCAGTGCAACCTATCCCATGGCCATCGAAAACCATCAAGAGCATCATGACACCGAGCAACCCACCCTGGTGGAAGACGCCGATGCCGTGGAGATAGCCGAGAACGACCATGAACTGGAGAGCCTCAACCTCAACGACCAGGAGCGCCGCAACATCATCAAAGCCCTAGAGCGCAACAGCGGCAACCGTAAGAAGACCGCCTCTGAGCTGGGCATCTCAGACCGCACTCTCTACCGAAAACTGAAGCAATATGGACTGGCGAAAAACTAACATACTTGGATACTCTCTGGTCATCGTGATGGTTTCCATCCTCCTCTCGTGCAGCGTGTCGTATAGTTTCAACGGTGCGAGCATCGACTACACCAAGGTCAAGACCATCACCATCTCCGACTTCCCTATCCGAGCCCATTATGACTGGGGACCGATGCCGACCATCTTCCACACCGAGCTGAACGA
>JAEEGH010014579.1_pt1 | contig 17231 bp, 16 predicted proteins | sample 9134181 | NCBI WGS metagenome assembly JAEEGH01 (sample SAMN16246544, study PRJNA631951) | gut metagenome | biome: gut microbiome; feature: rumen; material: DP-attached | host: Bos | place: Iran: Karaj | collected 2018-10
TAAAGTCACGTACAGCATCGTCTACAGTGTACTTGGTTTTGCATCTTTTGGTTTTCATATGTGGCTTTTATTGGATTCTCGCTGCAAATATAACAATAGCTTGAGCCAAAATGCTTCACATTCGGACTCCGCCTGGATACATACGCAAATATACGATAAAACGATGCAAAATAGCCCAGGCCAACATGAGCATAATTGGTTATCTTTGCAAAAGATAATCCATGCATTATGTTGAAGCGTCCAAAACTACCATCATCATTTGTCGAGGTATGTGTCGATAAAGAAGGAGAAGACTTTTCTGTAGCTAAGGAATTCGTAGAAAATGTTTTCTACGACATGACTAAGCGATGTGCGAAGTATAGTAACGATACGGTTCACGACTTGCCTTATACCTACAAGGAGCGTACTCTTGACAGTGTTTTGCTACCAGCACTGTCTAAACTCTGTGATGGGATGGTTTTGACGGAACTGCCAGTGATGCGCCAGTTCGACAACAGACGTTTTCAGATTACCCCTTACACAGGCAGGATTGATTACTGGTGCATTTACAAAGGGTATAGCTTTGTCATTGAGTTAAAACACAGTTACGATTGTTTTACGACAACAACTACCAGAGAGGACAAAGTGACTGATCTTTGGATTACAATGAACGAGCAACTCCAAAGTGTCGGGAAAGATATTAAGCAATATGTGGAGTCCACAAAGGGTGTCATTCGCCTTGGCCTACACATCATTACTTCGTATTCCGACAAAGCACCCAGTAGCAGTCTGATAAACCAGTTCAAGAATAGTATCCCGGAAGCTATCGAGCGATTCCAATGCGATTTATCGAGACGCTATCGTTCACTTAAGCCGGCTCTATTGATATGCTGGAAGATTCCTGCCCGGATTGTTATGAAAGAACAGCCGACTTTCCCTGGTCTGTGGGTCATTGCCAAAATATATCCTGCTGTCTCTCACAAGGGTGCGAAGAAATGATAAGGCTCATCGGGTAAACACTCATCGGCCCACCACATGCCGGCTCCACAACCTTGCCATCCTCATAGACACAGAATGCTATCGGCCCAGATTCTTCCGGGGCTCTTCCAAACCAGCGGCCTGCCTTCTCACGGCAGGCCTTTTTTGCGGCCTTCAGGGCAGTTTCGGCATCGGGATGAGGAATTTGTCGGCTGGTGTCAAAGGGCTTCTTTATCGGCCTTCCTGATGGGTAAGACGGACGTCCGTAACGGGGCGCCCAGACATAATCTGGAATCTCCGTTATCGGCGGGGCAACAAAAAAGGGCTCATGTGGATTCATGGGCCCAAAGATATATTTTGCTTGTGCCAAACCGCTGCCGGGTGACTATGAAGCTACTGACGATGTTTCATCAAACTTCTTCTTCCTCTTCCTTCCGGGCGGCATCCTGCCAATTGAGGTCATCGAGGCGTTTCTTTTCCCGGGCGGCTTTACGTTCCTGATAGTTGCGCCCTTCTTCTTCCAGCAGCTTGGCAGCGCCTGCACCGAGGATCAGCTTGTCCACTGTGCTGAGTTCATCGTCAGAATTGGGCTTGCGATAACTTGTGGGCTTATTATGGACACCCTTCTTACCCTTTGCCTGGTCATCGTAAAGCAGGAAGTGAGGAACCAGCACAATGAGTATGAAAGCAAAAATACCGAAGGCTATCCAGACGAGAGTCATATTACTTTAAATGCTTGTGGTATGCAAATATACGAATTATGCCGAGAAAGCCAATGTCCACTGTCCACGGCCACAGGGCGGTGACGAAGTGTACGGAGTGGACAGAGTGGACAGGCTTGGTAGAGCCGGAGTAGGGAGATTTCTATGTCGATGTCCTGCCAAAGTAAAACCGCCATCTCTTGAATGTGAAGAGATGGCGGCAAGTTTATTATCTATTTCTTATCGCACAGGGGGGGCTGTCCCCGTGTGTTACTGATTAGAATGCTATGATTGAGCGGACATAGTTGTTAACACTCTTAGCGTAGCCTGTTGCATTGCCGTTCCAGAAATCCATGGCCCATACGCGGACATGAGTTTCCTCCGTACTCGTCCAGTAGCTGTCTGCCTTTAGCCCAGTACCACCGGCATCGGTGATGACACTGTTGAGGTTGTTGGCCTTGTAAGTGTTGTTTTCTACATCTTCGGCGAGGTCGGTAGTGATAGCGGAGCCGGCTTTCTTGGTGGCAAGACCCTGCACAATCAAGTTCCACTGACCCATGGAAGGCATGAACCAGCCACTAGCACCCGTGGGGGCGGCAGTGCCGTTATTGCTCGCGGCAGCAGTGGCGGCAGCGTGGCCATGGCTGCTGTGGCCGGCCGCGGTCAGCGTACTGGTACAGGTGATACCGTTCATGAAACCGAGGGCGGTAGCAATAGCATCGGTCTGGCCGCCGATGCCGTTCAAACAGTATACATTGCTTCCTGCCCACTGACAATCGTTACCACTGTTAGCATCGCTCAAGGCGATGGCCAGGCCCTTGTAGCTGGCGCTGCTGGCATCGACGCTACCGGCACTGCCCACGTAGGCGATTACGGCCACGCGGCCAGCTGTACAGGCTGCATCCTCGCCATAGACATGGATGTGTCCATCGGTACAAATCAGTTTGCCCACATCCCCTGCGGTGGCATTTGCAGCCATCGTGTAGGACGGAGCCGGAGCCGGATAGGTGTACGGGCTGTCTGTGATATTACCAGTTATTACGCCACCGATGGTTACTGTGCCGCAAGTGCCGTCGCCACCTGCACCGATGCTATTGGGGGCTATGTTGCCCTTTGTGGCGGTGACGCGGGTCACGCCGCTGGTGATGGTGATGTTTCCACAGGTACCATCAGTGCCGCCGCCGATTCCTGCAGCGTTATTACCGCCCGTGGCAGTGATAGTGCCGCCCGTGATGGTGATGTTACCGCATGCTCCACTGCCGCCGCCGATGCCTGCTCTACCAGAACCACCCGTAGCGGTGATGTTGCCGCCCGTGATGGTGATGTTGCCGCAGTTTACCGTATTGCCGCCGCCGATGCCGGCAGCCCAGCCGTTGCTGCTGGCTGTGAGCGAGCCAGTGCCTTGGATGGTCACGGTCTTGTTCTCTGGCACGTAGATGCCAGGATAATCCTCATAGAATCCCTTCACAGTATTCGTCCCGCTCAGGATGATGGTTGCATCGCCATTACAAGTGATGCCGGCATAGTTGCCACTTGTCCATGTGCCACTGCCATTGATGTTCACATTATGGAGTATCACCGTAGCGCCGTCGGCAATCGAAATCTTCACGTTATTGGCCAGCGTACCAGTGAGGGTTTCGCCGTTTTGGGCGGTATAGGCTGTATTTTTTGTTGAGAGGTCAACAGTGCCCCCTGTACCCCTCGTGATGTTATAAATCTTGCCGGCGGTGAGCGCTGTGCCGCCAGGAAGGGTGAAATTACTACTACCCACGGTCAGGTTGTTATCCACATTTTTAATTACTCGATCATTGGTTACGCCTATGGCAAATGTGGCAACGCCCGAAGCATTGGGAGTCACGCTTCCTGATATAGTCACACCATATGACGCCCCGGTATAATTTGTAATTAATGTCACGGCCTTTTCGCCAGCCTGCAAGCCGGAGATGGTGAAGTTGAGAACGGCATTCGCGGGCGCCAGAGCAAAACCACTGCTGTAAGTAGATGCTTTCTCCCAACTTAACTGCTCTACGCCTGTTTTCTTTGCAGTCTCTGAGGCAACAAAAGCTTTCGGCATACTATATGCTACTACATCGTCATATAAATCATCGGAACTATTGTTGTAAATAGATAAAAAGTTATAGCTATCATAGCCATTAGGCAGCAGGGTGGCGAGAATAGAAGTAGCATCCGAGAAAAGCGCATCGGCAGTGCCAGTATACGGATTCTGGGTATAAATGGTGCCGCTGAATGTTCCGCCAGACTGCCATGTCAGCGCGCCGGCAAACTGGCCTGCACTTGTGTGGCTACCACTCACAAACAGCTTGTCGCCTGCGCTGAAGCCGAGTGAGCCAGTACCATTGCCGTTGTCGGTATAGGTAGCGCGGGTAGTAGCGTCGCTCTGACGGGTTACGTTGACGGTTACTTGAAGTGGGTAGCCTTTCTTGTTGTCACCGTTGTTGATGGCATCATCCTCGTTGCTACAAGCGGTTGTCAGCAGCATGGCGGGCATCATCATAGCCATTGCCAGCGCCTTGAAGATATTCTTTGTTTTCATTGTTCTTCTTCTTTTTTAATTGTTAATACTCAGAATGCGGCGAGGCATCAGATAGTCTCCTCCTCCCATGTTCCATCGTTATACAATGTGGCATTCACATCACCTGTAGCACTGCCAGCCAGCAGCGTCGGCTGTTGTTTCAACTCGAAGACCTGCATCGAGGGTTTCTCATACATTTTCTTTTTCATAAACTAATAGAATTAAATTGTTATTAATTTGATCGATTAGGTTTTGTGGTTTTCAGGCTGCAATAATAGTTATTAGTAATTTGGCTACAAATATACTAAATTAACTGATAAGTCAGTTAGCTTTTTTTAACTACCCCCCCCCATTTTTAATAAAGTTTAACTCAAGCTATTGAGTATCATCGTATAGTCTAGATGACAAAAAAATCCCCGCCAAGGCATTATATTCAATTATTGCCTTGGCGGGAAAATGTATTAGGTGATTAAAACGCTTAGCCAATGATGGTCTGTGCCCAAAGGGGAATGTCATCAGTGTAACGCTTGAAGGGCTTGCCATCGGTCATGCGGAATAGCAGACGGGCCTCGGCATCATCCACGGAGTTATCATATACGTACACACGGTCGGCCATGGCTGCTACGCGCTTGCAGTTGAGTATCGACTTCTGGTAGCGCGAGATAATCTTGTTAATAGGTACATCGTGCCCGCCTTCCATTACTCGTTGTGCAATACGTGCGGCATTGATAGTAGGGTGAGCGGTTGACACGAAGAAGATGCGGACGAAGTAGCCGGCCTCGTGAGCGCGACGGATGAAGTCAACCTTGCCCTCGCTGGAGAGCACTGTCTCGAAAATCAGGCTCTGCCCCTGTCGCAGGCATTCCTCGCGCAGCTCCTCGCAGTACTGTGCGGCCTTAAGCACGGCCTCGGGCGAGTTCCAGTCGCCGAAGCAGTCCTGCGCCACCTGATCAGGATTCACGTAGACAGCCCCTTCGAGCCACTCGTGACGCAGTATCTTAGAGGTAATCGTGGTCTTGCCTGACCCGTTGGGACCGGCAATCACGATGAGTACGGGCTTATGATTCTCCTTTACCATACGGCTTCAATCTTTTGTGCGTCGCTCTTCAGCTGGTTAAAGAATTGTGCCGTGGCTTCGGCCCTTTTCTGTGCAGCCTCCTCGGCGGCCTCGCGCATCAGTTGCGAGAGCACCTCGTCGGTAGGTTCCTCTGTGCTTGTCAGTTTATAAGTGTCGATGCTCATAATCGTCGTTGTTTATATGTTCTGGCTGCAAAGATACGAATAAGTGAGTAATATTCCAAATTTTTTTGCTACTTTTGCACTCCGGAATGATTCATAGACTAATAACTATAAAGAACTACCGCAGCCCAGGTTCGTGTTGTTGGGCTGCATTTCTCAGGGCTGGGGCCCTGCACGAGAACTCGCCTACATAGTGGCTGGGCTTAACTCGTAGTTTTCATTTTTCTATAGCTTTCTTATTATCAACGAGACTGTATTTTTACGGCCTCTAGACAGTCATGCGTTTACATGTTGAATTAAATATTTAGTTAGATGATAAAATCTTTTAAAAAAGTTATAAGAAAAGCTATGCCCAAGAAGGCTAGCGCAGTAGTTAACCCCGAGATGCCAAGATTGGAGTGGACGGCTACACAGGCCGACCTGATGGAGTTTGTTTACTCACTCTATCTCTCGCGTAAGGTTAAGGATGCTAATGGACGTACCGCCACCATCCATGCGATAACCACGCAGGTTTTTTCGCTGTTTGGAGTGGAGCCGCCTAAGAATCCCACTAAGATTGTCGACAACCTGAAGCATCGCAAGAATCCCAAGGATATAAGCATGATGTATAAGGCTGTTTCCGATTTGTATCAAAACATTTAATATCCGTATTTTGTGATGGGAGTAAGCTAATTTACTCCCATTTACTCCCTTGACATAGCTTGCAAAATGTATTATCTTTGCAGCGGATTTCGGAATCAACCGCGTCCACTAACAGTAATCATTAAAAACAATAAGAGTCATGTATCAATTCTCAAATCTAATTAGATTATTACCTTCGGGCGTCACTCAACAAGTGGCGCCCTTCTTAAGGTTGCAATTATCACAAGTATTTACTCTAAAAACTATTATATTATGCAAAAGCAAATAGTTGACATGAGCATGCGCCTCTCTGCGCATTTCACTCTCGGCGAGATGTGCTACTCTGGCACTGCTGCTAATCACAAGCCGAAACCTATCCCCAACATCCCTCTGAAGCTGCACATCACTGCGCTGCAGAATCTGGTGGACCGCTGCCTGGAGCCTATGCGTATGGCCCTAAAGCTGCCAATACAGGTTAACAGTGGCTACCGCTGTCAGCTGGTAAACACGCTGGTGCATGGCGTGTCCACATCGCAACACATGCGTGGCGAAGCTGCCGACCTGACCATCCCGAAGAAGCATCGCCCCTTCAGCGTGACCACCGACGAGCAGGCCGCTCGACTGCTGCTGATGTACGCCAAACAGTATGCCGACTACGACCAGCTGATACTGGAGCACTACACCAAGTCAAACGGCCGCGAAGTATGGTGGCTCCACATCAGCTGCCGTATAGACTACCGCCGCAACCGCCACCAAGTTATTAACGATTTGATTAAGAAATGAAGAACAAAGGATTTGTAAAGTTATACCGCAGCATGCTGTCGAAGCCCGAAATGACCGACCTTGTAAACGAACAGGGTGCGGTCGGCTTCGGCGTGTACATGATGATAGTGCTATATCTGGCTCAGTGTGATGATTTCGAGGGGATGTTCACCAATGGACAGCTCAGTGCCTTTGCTGCCCAGGCCAAAACTACCCGTAAGAATGTGCGCCATATCATCGAAGATTTCGGTCTGTTCGAGATACGTGGAAACCGATTTAAAACCGCAACAAAATCGGAAGAAAGTCTTAGCAAAACCGAAACTAAATCACCACACTCACGTGCGCGTAAAAATATGTACGCACGCGAAGATATAGAAATAGATAAAGAAAAAGAAAATAAAGAAAAAGGCACGAAGGTTCCCGATATGATCGGACCTTCGGCCTACGAGACAGTAAGCCGCGCGGGTGTGCGATGTGGCAAGCATGGCGAGCCAGTGCCCTGGTGGGCGCCGCCGCAGCAGGATGTGTACTCGGTGTGGAGTCTGGTGGCCGACGCCTGGGTGGCACCATCGCAGATAGACAGCCAGGCCGAACGCGACAAACATCAGGCGATGCAGCCCCAGGACTTTATGATGAAGACCGCCTGGGAGCTACTGCCCGAAGACGAACATAACAGAATACAGGATTATGCAAAACGACAATAGTTTTATACCACAAAAGCAGTGGGAACAAACCGGCACGGGCTACTATATAGTGCCCATCGACAAGCTGGACGTGAAGGGGGCCCAGAGGGATAGTGACAATAAGCCCAACCTGAAAGCGCTGGGCAAGACGATAGTGCGCTGCAAATGTCCCGACTGCTCCGACAGTCGTAAGCACAAGGACGAGCACTGCGTAAGGCTCGACCTGACCACGGGTATGGGCAAGTGCTACAACTGCGGCTTCCAGTTCATCATCGGCACTAAGGTGGCCGACTACAATAAGAAGCGCGGCTATCAGAAAAAGAACTTCAAGCTGCCCGATACCACCAAGCTACGACCGCTCGACGGCATCGCCATCGACTATCTGCTGAAGCGGAAGATACGGCCCGAGACGGCCGCGAAGGCTGGTGTGCGTTCGGCCACCCGTACCATCGACGGCATCGACCGCTCGTGTCTGGCTTTCACCTATCGCGAGGGCACTAAGGTAGTTAACATCCAGTATAAGACTACCAGCAAGGACTTTGCCGTTGAGACCGACTGTGAACTGATACCCTGGAACATCGATGCCGCCATAGGGCAGGACAGTCTGATCATCACCGAGGGCATGATGGATGCGCTGGCACTGATGGAGTGCGGTTTCGACAACGTGATATCGGTATCGAACGGTGCCAAGAGCGATGTGCGAACCTTCGACCGATTCCGTTATAGTCATCTCGACGGCATTCGTACCATCTATCTGGCGGGCGACATGGACGAGGAGGGTGTGGAGCTGCGCAACAAGCTGGCCATGTATTTCGGCGAAGCCCGTTGCCGTATAGTGGAGTGGCGAGTGGACGCCGACGAGCAGTCGATAACAGCCAAGGATGCCAACGAGATGCTGATAGAACACGGCCCCGACGCTGTACTGCAGTGCATCAACCACGCACAGCCGTGCCCCATCATCGGTGTAGAGACCATCAACGACTATCGCGAGCGTGCCAAGCAGATATGGGAGCACGGCATAGAGCCGGGCAAGACCGTGGGGTGGGGCGAGTTCGACGACCACATACAGTTTGAGCCAGGGCGCACGGTTATCATCGTGGGAGAGCCTAACACGGGTAAGAGCACCTTTGCCGACGACCTGATACTAAACCTGGCGCTGCAGCACGGATGGAAGGCGGCGCTCTATTCGCCTGAGATGTTTCCACCCGAGCGCCACATAGAGCGACTGGCCACCACCATCGCCGGGCGCAAGTTTCGCAAGGAGTTAGTCGAGACCGAGCGTGGCATAGACTATCACAAGCCGCAGATACCAGAGCGAATGGCCGACCGCATACTCGACTGGATGAGCGAGAACATATTCTTTGTCACCGAGACGTCGGGGCGCACCATACACAAGCTACTACATCGTGCCGAACAGCTACAGCAGCGCTACGGTGTGCAGCAGTTGCTGCTGGATCCGTTCAACTACATCCAACTGCCTGAGGGTGCCAAGAGCGACACGATGAAGATAGGCGATGTGCTGGCCGAGATAGAGCTCTGCGCCCACCGCACAGGACTGCTCATCTTTGTGGTGGTGCATCCATCCAAGCCGCAGAAGGGCGAGCAGATAGATTCGCTGTACAATGCCAGTGGTTCGGCCGAGTTCCGCAACCGTGCCGACTACGGTCTGGTGCTGGTTAATGATGATAAGGCCTATGCGCATCGCAGTTATCATCTGCTGAAGGTGATAGTGGATAAGGTGCGTGACGATGCCATGGGACATAAGGGCATCTGTCATCTGTCGTTCGATCCCAGCAACTATCGTCACGGCATGGTGCAGACCATCCACCTTACAGGCGACGTGAATCAATACAACATTCTGGACATCAGCCCCCACTGCTGGCTGGACCGAACCCAAGAACCAACTCTATTTTAATGTATGGAATACATAACTTGTATGCGCTGCGGACAGACGCTGCCGCGCAGCAAATTAGAACGCATGAAGACGGGCACCTACCGCCGGGTATGCAACCACTGCAAGTGGCTCTACTACGTAAAGCCCGCCCGCGACCGCCGCATCCTCCGCGAGCTAGCCGCCCGCAAAAAGTAAAGGTAAAAATGACTTTTCTTTCTTTTTTTTAGTGTTTTTTGCGAAAAACATTTGGTGGAATAAAAAATTGTTCGTACCTTTGCACCGTCAGACTCCGCCACGCTTCCCGATGAACAGCGTACCAGGGCGGACCTTTTTTTGTATATAAACTTATGGAATATAATAAACCTGCCCTTAGCATAAATGACCAACTTGCTGTTTTAAAGCAGCGTGGGCTCGCAATAAACACCCCTGCAGACGCAGAACACTTTTTGAACAATGTCAGCTATTTCCGTATAGCAGCATATTTACATATCTTCGAACAGCCTGACCGTACATTTAAAAGCGGTGCTTCGTTTGAACAGGCTGCTACGCTATATTCATTTGATGTAGAACTACGTAAGCTGCTTTTTGGTGCTGTACAGCGAATTGAAATCGCTTTACGTTCAAGGGTAATTCATCAATTCTCTTTGGAGCATGGGCCGTTTTGGTTTCTCGATGTATCGCTGGCGACCGACAAAAGAAAGTTTTCCGAGAACCTTGCAACGTTACAAAGAGAGTTGGAACGCACTAAGGAGGAATTCATCAAGGAACATACTGCAAAATATGGTAATACAAGTTTTCCTCCAGCATGGAAGATGTTGGAATTAGTCTCATTTGGATGCTTGACAAGGCTGTATCGTAATTTTGCAGATACGCCAGTAAGAAAACGCATTGCACGTAGCTTTGGTATATCTAAACCTGAAGCCTTAGAGAGTTGGATGGTTGCTATCAACGTACTGCGTAATCATTGTGCACATCATGCTCGTGTCTGGAATCGTAACTTACCCAATAGGCCGCAGCTACCTTCGGTTATGCGTAATCCGTGGGTTAATGTTAGTGGTATAGCGCCTACCAGCTTATATGCTATACTATGTTGTATAACCTATTGGCTTAATGGTATAGACTCTCAAAGCACATTTGTGGCAGACTTAAAGGCTTTACTAGCCAAGTATCCTTCAGTGCGGCCCTCGGCAATGGGATTTCCAAAAGATTGGGAGCAAGAACCATTGTGGCAATAAACAGTATTCTAAAATAACTCCAAAAAGTAGCTTTTCACCCAACGAAAAGCTACTTTTTGCATTCCAAAACCTTACTTTCCGCAAGGTGAAAAGCTACTTTTTGGAATTGGCCTGATATTGCCTTGTGCTATGTTAATTTATGATAAAAATGTCTTTCTGGGAGTATAAGTTTAAAAAATAAACATTATATTTGCAATATCTAATAATTTATGCCGATGACTGCTAACCAAGAGCTTGATATTATAGCCCAGATCCGTAGCGAGGTTAAAAGAGAGGATGAGCTTACAGGCGAGAATTTGTTTCTTGTCTGGGGGTATCCTACGGTCTTTTTCTTGATACTTGAATTTGTGGCTCTCAAGTATTTTGATGAGAACTGGTGCTCATGGTTATGGGTCGGTATACCTATTGTCGGAGCCCCTTTGATGTTTTATTATCTAGAGAAGGACTATAAAAACACGGGGCACAGGACTCTTGAGGCAAACATAGCGTTGAAGATGTGGATTTTTGTAGGTTATGCAAGTTGCCTTGGTGGCTTTACAATGGGATTTGCAGGCGTGTTCGAACTCTGCTACTGCGCTTTTCAAGGACTGCTCATAGCTATGGGCTGTTTTGTAACAGGTATAATACTGCGTTACAGGCCTAAGACTATATGTGGAATCGTTGGTAGTGCTGTTTCTTTTTTATCTTTATTCTTTCAGGGTGACTTATGGCCATGGCAACTGCTGATTGCTGCTATCGTTGCTGTAATAACTCTTATCATACCTGGACATCTGTATAACCACTACGTTAAGACTCATGGCATTTAAGTTTCCGATAATTAATCCTCTGCTCCACAACGAGTTGCGACTGAAGATAATGGTGGCACTAGATAATCTTGAGAGTGCAGACTTTGTGTATCTTTGCGAGATAACAGACTCTACACGCGGCAACCTTAGCGTGCAGATTAAAACACTGCAGGAGGCAAAATACCTGGATGTTAACAAAACCGGGTTGGGGCGGATGTCGCACACCGTATGTAGGATTACAAACCTGGGGCACGAAGCACTTAGAGCGTATGAGCTGGGATTAAGGCGGATGTTTACCGAAGGCATACCAGACCAGGAAGAAAACCAGAGAATCGGATAATATGTGATTTCTTTTTTTAAGACCTATTATATAACTAAAAACTTATTATTATGCAAAAATCTACTCGAAAAACCTTTCTGACGCGAATGGCAATGATATTGCTGTTTGCTATGGTAGGCATGGTTGCATCGGCGCAGACGTTTGTCGTAGTCGATAAAAATGGCAACCGAGTGACCTACGACGTGAGTAAGCTGCAAAAAGTAACCTTCAAGGAGGATCCACCTGCCTTCACTGTTCACGAAGTGACCGAACAGGCTAAACACGATGATGCCACATATTCCTTTAACGATGTGGCTAGTTTCGCAGGCGATCCCGATTACTTGTTTGCTCATCCTGACACAGTGTATGTGGGCAATGAGACTCAGGACTTTACGTTCCAGTTCCGTTCCAATGTAGACTACAGCTATAAGTTGTCTGAAACATGGCTGTCGTTTGTAGAGGATATGAAGGACGTAGACTCACTGCGCTTCAATGCCACAATAAATCCGATGACGTCGGAGAGAGTGGGTTACGTGGTGCTGCTCAGCAAGGATGCTCAGATTACAGATACGGTATGGGTGGTACAGAGAGGAAAACTAGACTCTCGATACATCAATATCGACTGGGCCAAGACCACGCTCGATAGTTTCGATGAGGAAAGTGGTAAGGCACAGCTTACTTTCAATGGCGATGTGCCCGTCATGGGCGACTACGATGTAGTGCTGCTGCCTAGCGATGGCTCGTATGTGATACGAGTGATTGACGAAGTGAAACAAGCTGAAGACTCTAAAACTGTAACTCTTAATACCCGACAAGGTGTGATGGGTAATCTGTTTAAGGGTACTAAGTTTAATCTGGCTACCGAGAAGAATGCTCAAACACGCGGAATGACTGATGACGACGTGCCAACGTATCTGCCTACTAAGGTTGAGGCATTCACCGGTGATAAATACGTAGAGATATTCAATGCCGACAAGCAAATGACTCGTGGTACAAGGGCTCCACAAGAGTTTGAGAACGAGTTTGTTAGTTGGGAGTACAACGACGATGGCAAGGTGCTATGGGAGAGTGGTGTACAGTCGCTGTCGTGGGATAAGCTAAACTTCAGCGTAGGATTGAAGGGACTGTTCTCGTTCGACTTTGGTGATATTCCTTGGGAGAAGGTACGTATGGGCGACCTGCAGAACCTGAAGATTTCGCTCGAAGGCGGATTTGATATGAACCTGATATTGAAGTACGTCGTAGCCAGCGAGGTGAAGTACGAGAAGGAGTGGACTCTGAAGGAAAATGCTATTCCTAATCTGAAATACACCTTCATGGTAGGTACGGTGCCAGTCTATATCACTGTTGGCGCTGACCTGATGGCAAAGGTAGAACTTGGCGCATCGGGCGAGGCTAGCATTACTACAGGTGTGCAGGCCTCTACCAGAGTGAACTATGGAGTAGAATGGGATGCTGAGAAGGGACTCTCGAAGATCGCAGAATGTGAAAAGAATTTGGAGTTGGTTGGTCCTGATCTTGATATCAATGCACATGCCGAAGCACGTGCTACGGCATACCCCAAGATAGAGATTGGTATATACAAGGTGCTTTGTCCTACTATCAGTCCACAACCTTACATCAAGGCTGAAGCCGATGGACGACTGGTTGATAATAGTAAGGTGGCTTGGAATGCAGGCGTAAGCACAGGAGTCGACCTTGGACTAGGGCTGTGTCTTGACCTATTCTTCTGGAAGAAGGATCTGGGCGAGATTGATCCTATCAACGTGTTCGACTTGCCTTTGGTAAGTCTGCCTGACGAGATTGAACTCCAGAACGAAAAGGAGGAGCAGATGCTGACCACCGAACAGAAGGAGGTGAAGTATCATGTAACGAACAAGAACTACCTGACAGGTACTACTTACAACGCTCCTGGTGTACTGGTACACTTCGAGGCCGAAGGTGGTGAGATTAGTTCGGAGTACGATTATACCGATGCACAAGGTAACGTCAGTGTGAGGTACACGCCTAATAAGGGAGAAAAGGGAGGCGTAGTAAAAGCCGAAGTTATGCTGGGTGCCGAGCCTGAGAATGATGAAGATGCTATGAAGGCTGATGATTACGCCATCGAGGCTATCGACTATCGACTGACAGGTACATCAGCAACAATTCCTGTAAATGAGCAGTCTGTGGACGTAACATTCCAACTTGATAAGTATACATCTAAGACCGCTACATGGGCCGGTGAACAGGGACGTACAGTTTCGTTTGCAGCAACAGGTGGTACGTTATCGGCAACGTCGGGCGTTACCGATGCTAACGGTAAGGTAACGGTTACCTTTACTAAAGCTGAAGACTCTAAGGAAGGAACCGTCACTGCATCTGCCTCAGGCAGCGATCCAAGCGCATGGAGCAAGACTGGCGATGCAGCAATCACAATCGAGGTTCCAGTAGAGCCGGGGGATGATGATGACATCACCGACGAGGCACTGAAGAAAGCCAAAAGTAAAGGTGAGAATGTCTATGTAATCGAAGATAAGAATGGCAAGACTGAGGAATTCTCTTATTCTCAGGAGTGGTCGGATTGGAGAGTTAATGAAGATGGTATTATTTCATTCCAACTTGAGAACGCTGACGAGAATGGAGGTACGCTTGGTGGATTCTGGGGTAATATTCCTTTGTCGCTGGTAGGCTCCAACACTGCAATTACTCAGGAGTTCCTCCAGCAGAATCCTGGTTTCTACGTTAACTTCGGTCATTATATCAGTACTGAAACCAGTAACGGGGTCGACGCTTATGTCATGTCCAAGGGAGGTGAAATAGGAGGTAACATCAAGACTGATGGAAGCAGTAAGTTCTTAATAAGGGAGGTCAAAACCTCACAGAGCAGAACTCGTAATGGAAATCCTGATTTTGTAGGAAAGTATGAGTTTATTTACTACTTAGTCTTTACAAATCAGACTTATAATCCGGAAACCCAGCAGGTGGAAACTGGCGACGAATATATAGTATTTGGCAATGGTATAATTAACAAACACGTTCCAACTGTAAGCAGATTTGAACTGGGTGCTGATAAAGACTGGGTGAAAGTGGGCGAAACTACTAAGGTTACCCTTGAAAGCTACCAAGAGAAAGAAGCTGCATGGGACTGGAGTGATGTGGAACTGGTAGGACAGTCTTCTTCGTATTCTGGTGCTGACAATGAAAATCTGGGCTTCTTTACATGGGACGCATCCACACAGACACTTACATCTACCAAGTCGAACGATAATAAGGATGTGTACTTGAAGTTTGCCTTGAAGAGCAAACCGGGAGTAAAGGATTACATTAGTGTAAAGACCGGCGAGGGTTGGAAGTACACTTCGATAACGCCGAGTCAGAGTGAGTTTACTTATACTGGCTATGGTTATATGTCATTTAGTATCGATTTTACACCTAAGGATAGTGAAGACGAGAAGTTTGATTACAACGCTCTCGAAATTGATCCCGAAACTAATCCTAACGGTTATTTCAAAATCCCTATGAGCTATGCGGCACAGGGGTGGCCTCTGTACGTAGACAACGCACCAAAGGGCGAATACATCGTACGCTTGAGGATTAAGAGTAACCACGATGTAAACTGTACGGTTAAGATCATCTCCAACCCTGAGGAATGATTAAACGGTTAAGGAATTGTAATAATAATCATTTAAATAATGAACATTATGAAACGATATAAGAATTTAGTGAGGACGACAATGGTATTGCTACTCACAGTGCTCAGTAGCCTGACGGCGTGGGCTGATGATGCGAAGATAACTGTATGGTTGAAGGACGGAACAAAGACAGAATTCTTGTTTGTCGACAATCCCAACTTCTCGTATGCTGATGGAAACTTGACCATCAAGAGTGATAAGGCAGAAAAGACGTGGCCGTTGTCACAGCTTAATGAGCTTACGTTTAGTTATAAACTAAAGAAGAGCGTGACTGTTGCTACCGAAGATGGACAGACTATACCTACTCGTGTAGAGGTGCTGACGTCGAACGATAGCGATGATAAATCGGTAACATTAGTTTCTGCTTCAGTTCCGGATTCATATGGTAAAGCCGGTAATGTGGCGATTCCTGCAGATGTGACTATCAATGACGTGACTTACAAAATCACAATGATCGGCGATAATACATTTAATGGCAAGGAAGATATAACAGATATCTGGTTGCCTGTAACCGATGAAATGATATCGTTTGGAACAGACGCTCTTATGATTAGTAATGATAAGATGGCAATGGTTCACTCTCCATTGGCATTGCTCGACGACTATTCTCTGAACGAAAACCTTAAGCAACATGTGGATGCAGGCAAACTATCGGCTGCTGTTAAGTCTCCATCTAGATACTGGACTTTCTCATGTGGTGTAGATGTGGCGATACCCGATGATATAAAAGTGTATACATGTGTAATTGCTGATGAGAACACTGTTGTTATAAATGAAATCAGTGACGAGAAACTTAAGGTTAATGGCAAACGTGTGATAAAGGCAAACAATGGTGTGCTGATAGCAAGTGCAGATGACAATGTAAATGTCTACGATATGGTGGCCATCCCTGGTGAGAATGCCGTAATAACAGTCGACAAGGATGCAAAGAGCTATGGAGAGAACTGGCTTGAGCCAGTGATTGAGCCCAAGAGTTATGCTGCTGACGATTACTATGTTCTGTATAACAACGAGTTCCGCGCTATCAATAATAATGATGAGAAGGTTCCGGCATGTAAGGCTGTGCTGAGGAAACCCGCTGGTGTGAATGCTGCAAGTTCGCTTGGAATAACTGAGGGCAATGGTTCAACGAATATTGATGCTACTATGTCGGATAATGACACCAAGAATGAGGAGAAATGGTACAACCTGAACGGACAGCGTGTGAGCAAGCCGGCTAAGAAGGGTGTTTACATCAATAATGGAAAGAAGAAAATCTCACAAGGCAAATAAATAAAACAATAGTGTTTACTCTATCTTTGCAAGGCTGATTCTTAGGGAGTCAGCCTTGTTTATGATTGGGGCTACGCTTGTTGCGGAAGTATAAAATGGAAGAAAAACTGTGCAAAAAACGATGAAATGACGCATTTTGGAAGATTCTGCACAATGTTCCGCGCATTCTGCTGAAGGACTTTGCCCCTTTTTGTCGTAACTTTGCAACCGAAAACAACAAGTGACGCGACAATTAAGTGAATTATTCAATACATAATTAATTATTAAAAAACAAAAGTTATGAAAAAGTTTATGAAAGTTTCAGTAATGGCATTCGTTGCCATGTTCGCAATTAACACAGTGGCTGACGCACAGACAAAGAAGCCGGTGGCTAAGGCCAAGGCTGTTGTGAAAGCAGGTGCTAAGGCCGGAGCCGCCGCTGTGCAGGAAGTTGAAATGACAAGTTATACCGGCGATTTATTCTCCTTTGAGTATCCTGCCGACTGGAAATCTACGGAAAATACCCTCAAGGATGTCGCATTCAGAGCCAACGACGGCGTGACCATGGTCGAGGCTT
>JAEEGH010014583.1_pt1 | contig 17229 bp, 14 predicted proteins | sample 9134181 | NCBI WGS metagenome assembly JAEEGH01 (sample SAMN16246544, study PRJNA631951) | gut metagenome | biome: gut microbiome; feature: rumen; material: DP-attached | host: Bos | place: Iran: Karaj | collected 2018-10
TTCTCAAACACAATCACTTCGCCAGCGGTTATCTTGGCGCGTTTGCGAGTCTCCACCTCACCATTGCGGAGCACCATACCCGCCGTCACCACTTCCTGGGCCTCGCTCCCCGACTCCACCACACCCGTGGCTTTCAACAAACCGATGAGTGGGATGAAACTCTCGTCCTCGCGGAGGGCGAAACTAATTCTTTCTAGCTTTCTTGCCATGTCGCTTTTGTTGTCTTTTTTGTCTCTTATGTTTCTTTTGTCTCTTGGGTTTCGGGTTTTGCATTCGTTCCAGTTTTTTCTTCTTGCTATGGCGCGCCAAAAGCTCCAGGATGAAAACCGTAGCGAAACCAAGGCCCGCCATCACGACAGCCCAAATCAGTTCGTTGTTCCATTCTGGCAACGAAAAAAGGTAAGTCGACTCGCCCGGCTCCTTCCAAGGATACACCACAGGGAGACTGCCCAACATGAAACCCGCCAGCACAGAGAGCGTCGAATCGCGGTATTCGCGCATCAGCCATGCAAGAAGGTGTGAAAACATCACTATGCTGACCAAAGCGCCAATCGCGAATGGGAAAAGAATCCTTGCACCATCCATAAAATTGGCAGCCTTGGTCAAGTCAGGGATGGCCCTTGTGACAATCAACTCATAGTTACCCATGAGCAACATCATGTGAGAGCCCGACACTCCAGGCACCACCATTCCCGTGGCACCGATAATACCACAGAGGAACAGATACATGAAACTCTCGTTCGGATAGGGATTCGACTTGATGGAAAGGAAGAAAGAGACAGACAGGCCCGCCAAAACAAGCAGGATGTTCTTGACATTCACCTTGTCGATGCTCTTCATTACATAAATCACCGAGGCAAAGATGAGGCCGATGAAGAACGACCAGGTGTAGACCTCATACGATTTGAGTGTCTGTTTCAAGAAGATGGCCGTCAGCACCATGCCAGCCAAAAGACCCAACACGATAGTGATGAAAAACCTGAAATCGGTGCGTTTGCCGAATTCCTTGAACTCGCCTTTGAAAAGAAGCTTGAAGTTCTTGATTCTAAGAGAGTTAATGGAATTGATAAAACGTTCGAACACCCCCAGCACCAACGAGACCGTGCCACTGGAAATGGGAAAGACATTGGCTGCACCCATAATCATGCCTTTCACGAACACCTTAAACGATTCCCATAAAGCCAACATACTGCGACTTTCTAACCAAACTACAAAAATACAACAAATATTATTCCTAGTGTTTTTTTCATGACAAAAAAGAAAAAATATGCCATTTTAGCCATAAGATTGTTACCTTTGCAATCTAAATAATTCCCCATGAGCGACAAAGTAACCTACCCACAGAACTTCGACATTAAACTGATCATCGCCGCTGAGATCGCCATGGAAGAAGCCAAGGCCAACATCAGCCAAGCACTCAGCGAGAGTCAAACCGTTCATAGTTTCGTCAACGTCAGAAGCAGTGGCAAAGGCAATTACTTCAGCTATTGCTACAACATCGACATTGAGAGCAAAGAACATCTTGAGCGCACATACGCCCTACTCAGGACCATACCAGGACTAAAATTCGCCCTATGACAAAAGCCTATTCCATAAGGATCTACGGTCGCGTGTTCAACGTGGGCTTCCGACGCTATGTGCACCGCTACGGGCTGCAATGCAACGTGGTGGGCTTTGTCGAAAACGACCATGCCGGCGGCTGCGTCCACATCGAGGCTGAAGGCGAAGAAAAAGACCTCGACCGCTTCACCTTGCTTTGCGGCGAAGGCACTCCTTATTCATATATCACGGACATGAAGATTGAAGCGGTTGAACCGACTGGAAAATATAATGAATTTCAAGAGATTAGATAATATGGTATTAAAACTATGGCAGATGGCCAATGGCTCATGGCACGCTTCAACGATAAGATCTGAATTTGACACCTTGGGTGAAACGAGCCATAGGCCATGAGCCATAAGCCATAGTAACTGAACAACTGAACAACTATAAACTGACAACTGATATGATAGACTTCTCCAAAATCCTCTTCCTCGACATCGAGACCGTCTCGCAGGAAAAGACCTACGACCAACTCAACGAACGGATGCAGAAACTCTGGGACAAGAAGGCCGAGCAACTCAACCGCGACAATGCGGAGCTCACTCCTGCCGACGTCTACGACCGCGCTGCCATCTACGCCGAATTCGGCAAGATTGTATGCATCTCGGTGGGATTCTTCAACGGCAACCGATTCCGTCTGAAATCATTCTACGGCCACGACGAGAAAGCCCTGCTCGACGATTTCGCCTACATGCTGAACCGCTACTACGACTATCCCGATGCCCAACTCTGCGCCCACAACGGCAAGGAGTTCGACTTCCCCTACATAGCACGAAGGATGCTCATCAACGGCATTCAAATCCCCAAAGTCCTGCAAGTGGCGGGCAAGAAACCTTGGGAAACCAACTTCATCGACACCATGGAGCTCTGGAAGTTTGGCGATTTTAAGAACTTTACCTCTTTGGACTTGCTCTGCGCCATCCTCGACATCCCCACCCCAAAAGACGACATCAACGGTAGCGAAGTGGGGCGTGTGTACTGGCAGGAAAACGACGTCGAACGCATCAAGACCTACTGTCAAAAGGACGTGCTCGCCATCGCCCAACTCATGCGTCGCTTCAACTACCTACCTCTCATCACGGAGGATTGCGTAGACTACACCAACTAAACATGCACATCCTCTCCAAATCCACATATATCAAGGGTTTACAGTGCGAAAAGGCATTGTACATACAGAAGAAACACCCTTATCTGCGCGACAAACTCAGCATCGAACAAAGGGCCAAGTTCCAACGCGGCACCGATGTGGGCGTGCTGGCTCATGAGGTCTTCCCTGGCGGTATCGACATGTCGCCCAACTCACCATCGCAGTTCCCCAAGAAGGCACAAGAGACTTGGGACAACCTCAGCAACCCCGAAGTAAAAGTAATGTATGAGGCTGTTTTTCAGTATAATGAAACGCTTATCATGCTCGACATACTGGTCCGCGATGGCGACCGTTGGTTGGCGGTGGAGGTGAAGAGTTCAATGCGACTCAGCGACACCTATTATAATGATGCCGCCCTTCAATATTATGTGCTGCATGGCTGCGGCGTGCCGCTCAGCGACTTCCGCCTCATGTACCTCAACGGCGACTACGTGAAAGACGGCCCCATCGACGTGAAGCAACTGTTTAAGATGGAGTCGGTGATGGATTATGTCATTGAGAGAGAGCCTTTTGTCGCACAGAATGTGGAACGGCTGAAAGCCGTGGTGGCCCTACCCCATTCCCCCGTTGTCAACATCGGAACACAATGCCACAATCCCTATCCTTGTGATTTCCAAGGTCATTGCTGGAAACTCATCCCGAAAAACAGTTTCCTCTTCACCACTGCAATGGACGACGAAGCGCTGTTCCAAAGCTATTTCAACGGCGTGAATACCAACGCCAAGATGCTCCAACAAGTTGAGCCGGATTCCGAGGAAGCCCATCAAATAGATGCTTTAGAGTCCAACTCATATTACATTGACTACAAAGCACTTTACTCATTGGCACCACAGCCCAAGCCCAAGTCGGTGGCATTTCTGAACCTGCTACTCCATCGTCCCGCCGTGCCTGAACTTGACGGCACTCGGCCTTACGAAGAAATGATTTTGGCTTTCGCGTTGCAAGGTAAACATGAAAGTGACGCAGCCATAGATCCCATGCTCCCCACATACCCGCGCAGGGATGACATGGCTGCTGGGACAAGCCAACACAGGGATGATATGGCTGCTGACGGTTGCTTTGTTTGGGACTGCTTCGACGACCACAGCCGCTGGAAGGAAGCCATCGGTCTACTCATCGAGAAACTATCCCATTATGAGCAGATTATATGCTTTACGCCCCAAAACCTCAGCACCACCCTGCTTCGCCATGAGATCATCCAAAACCAAACCGTAGGCTATAAGGTCTTCAACCTCTTCGAGGTGCTCCAACAGGCCCATTTCTACCACCCGGCCATCAAGCGAGGGCTCACCCTGCAACGCCTTGAAACGGCGCTTTTTTCCGAGTCTAATCTGTTCGAACACAGCCGAATCCTCCTCGAAGCCACCAGCAACGACCTCATAGGTTATCAACAGGCACGAGAAGACTTAATTGCTGAGAACGAAGTTGTTACAAAAACTTATCAACAGCTTTTCAAGTAGTTGATAACTTCCTTTGCTACTTCAAATGAGGTCGCAGAATAATCCGTACTTTTGCCCTTTGAAATCGTAGATTAGCTACGCTGAAATCGAAGATTGGCTCCGCCGAATGCAAAGCATTTCGATGAAATCAATGCGGAGCATTTCGACGAAGTCAAAACGAACAAAGAAATCCTTTTTTATGCCTAACGATATCACTACACGCCGTCCTTTCGGCGATACTGCAAAACGCAATTTGATGACGCCTGAGCAAGTCTTTGCCAACCAAGGCCGTATCCCTCCACAAGCCACCGACCTCGAAGAAGTCGTGCTCGGCGCCCTTATGTTGGAGAAGGATGCTGTCAACGAAGTCATCGACATCCTCTCGCCCGAGGCCTTCTATCTGGACAAGCACCAAAAGATCTTCGCCGCCATCAAAGCCCTTTTCGGCAAATCGGAGCCCATTGATATTTTGACTGTCACCAACGAGTTGAAACAACGAGGCGAGTTGGAAATGGTAGGCGGCGCCTATTACATCTCGAAGCTCACCAACCGCGTCGTCTCGGCGGCCAACATCGAATACCATGCCCGCATCATCATGCAGAAACACATTCAGCGTCAGCTGATTCTGCTTTCTTCCGAAATGATCCACGACGCCTTCGAAGACACTTCCGACGTGTTCGACCTGTTGGACAAGGCTGAGAGCAACCTCTTCCACATCAGCGAGAACAACCTGCGCCGCAGTTACGACTCGATGCAGGACTTGGTCAGCCGAGCCATCAAGGAGATACAAAACGCCAAGAATGCCGACGACAAGCTGCGCGGCGTGCCTTCGGGCTACACTGAGCTTGACCGCATCACCCAAGGCTGGCAGAAATCTGACCTCATCATCTTGGCCGCCCGTCCCAGCATGGGTAAGACCGCCTTCGCCCTGAACCTGGCCCGCAACGCCGCCGTCAACTTCAACCGACCCATTGCTTTCTTCTCGTTAGAGATGTCGTCCGTTCAGCTGGTGACCCGTCTGATCTCGACCGAGACCTCGCTGACTGCCGACAAGCTACGTTCGGGTGATTTGGCCGAATACGAATGGCAACAGCTGAACACCAAAGTCACCCCGCTGACCGACGCGCCCATCTTCATTGACGATACGCCCCAGCTCTCCGTCTTCGAATTGCGTGCCAAATGCCGCCGTCTGAAGCAACAGCACGACATCCAGATGGTCTTCATCGACTACCTGCAGCTCATGACCGCCAAGGGCGAGAAGGGCCTCAACCGTGAGCAGGAGATCAGCACCATCTCGCGTTCGCTGAAGAGTCTAGCCAAAGAGTTGGAGATACCCGTGTTGGCACTATCACAATTGAGCCGTAGTGTTGAGCAACGCCCCGGTTCCAAGAAGCCCATCCTCTCCGACCTGCGTGAATCCGGTGCCATTGAACAGGATGCCGACATGGTGATGTTCATCTATCGTCCTGAATATTACAAAGATGGCGTGGACGCCGAGGACAAACCCAAAGGCTACACCATCATCGATATCGCCAAGCACCGTAACGGTAAACTGGGCGAGGTAGAGTTGAGATTCGTCGGCCAATACGCCCGTTTCGAGGAGATGGAGCAAGGCTTTGACAATAGCAGTTTCACGTCCATCGGTCCCAATAACCAGTTCGACAGCCAATCGATGGTCCTGGGCTCGAAGATGAACGACGACGATGGCATGTCGCCATATATGCCATCCATCACCAGCGACGAGCCACTTCCCTATTAACTCAAACGGATATGAAAGACACAAAAAATAAAGCCCCGCATTCCAAAAGCAATCCTTTGAAATTCAACGTGTCCGAATCGGCACAGCTGATGGACTTCCTGATGAAGAAGCTCGACGGCATCAGCCGCAATAAAGTCAAGCGTATGCTGGCCAATAAGGTCGTTTCGGTCGATGGCGAGCGCACCACGCAGTTCGACTTTGCCCTTGAGCCTGGCATGGTCGTCGAAATCGGCAAGCCCACGGCCAAGGAACGCTTCCGCAGCCCATGGCTGAGCATCGTCTACGAAGACAAATACCTGCTCGTCATCGACAAAAAGGAAGGCTTGCTCACTAACAGTCCCACCAAGGAAAAAGACACGGCGCAAAGCATCTTGAACGACTATTTCATCTACACCCAGCAGCGTTGTCGTGCCCATACTATCCATCGCCTCGACCGCGACACCAGCGGGCTGATGCTCTTTGCCAAGAGCAAGGAGGTGGCTTTCAGGTTCGAGGAAGACTGGAAAAACACCGTCTACGACCGCCGTTATGTGGCCGTAGTGTGTGGCTGCATGGAGAAAAAAGAAGGTGTGGTGAAGTCGTGGCTGAAGGACAACAAGGCCTTCATCACCTATTCCAGCCCAACCGACAACGGAGGCAAATATGCGGAGACCTATTACGAAACACTATATTCCAATCCTAGGTATTCCTTGGTCGAATTGCAGTTGGAAACGGGCCGCAAGAACCAGATCCGTGTCCACATGGCGGACATCGGGCATCCCGTGGTAGGCGACCCGAAATACGGCCGTTCGCCCGAATCAGATGCATACGACAACTCACTGGGAAGGCTATGCCTGCACGCATACAAGCTCTGCTTCCATCATCCCTACAAGAAAACGGATATGGAGTTTGAAACGCCGTTCCCAAAGGTGTTTGCCAAGCCGTTCCCCGGGATGATAGACAAGATGTAAAACGATTACTTCAATTGGTCGGCAACAACCTCCGCAATATCCTTAACCGCAACAGGCGATTTCCTTGCAAAGGTCTTCAGACACAACGGACATGCTGTCACAATCTCATCCGGATTGTTGAATATCAAATCGTTGACCGAGTTAGTCGTTATTTCATCGCGCTCCTGCTGAGTCAGATTAAAGCTACCGAGGCTTCCACCACAGCAGATGCTCAGCTCCTTCTCTGATTTCGCCTTGCGCAAATGACCGATGTTTTCAATCACCTCACGAGGTTCGTCATAGACGCCAAAGGCTCTTCCGAGTTCGCACGGGTCGTGGTAGACATAGTTGACGTCGTTTTTGTCAACCTTCAGCTTGCCCCGCTTGATAAGCTCGTCAATATACTGCGTATGATGCAGGATCTCGATGCCTTCAAGTTGATACTCTTCTTTGAAAACCTTATAGCAAATCGGGCAGGATAGTACGAGTCTCTTGGCCCCTGATTGCTTGATCAACTCGGTGTTTTTGGCCATCATGGCTTGGGCTTCGACTGTCTTTCCACTCAACAGCATCGGCCTGCCGCAACAGACGCCTCCGTCTTTGTCCAAAAACGCATACTTCTCGCCCGCAGCCTCCATGATTTGCTTCATGGCACGCATGATCTTGGGCGTCAGTTGGGTCATGCAGCCGGCGAAATAGAGGACTTTAGCGTTTCCCTTCGTTTCTGGCTCCACGTTGTCAAGATACGAGTGGTCGCTGTTGATGGTATAAGGCACAGCCTCGCGTTGGCTCATCTTGATGTCGCACGACTCGATGCTCACAGGGCATACCGCCACGCATTTGCCGCACTGCATACAGGTCTCGGCAATCCGCTTGGCCTCTTCCTTGTCGCCATTCCTCAGCTTCTTCATGAAATACGCCGAGGTGTTGCCGCTGTTGCTGTCGTTGACGCTCATCGGGCAGGCGTCGATACAGAGGCCGCAGCTCGGGCAGGAATAGAGTTGTGCCAAGGCATAGCCCTTACGAGGCTCACGCGGTTTCAAGCCGGCATGACGCAAGAGGATAAACAAAGCTTCCGTCGGGATGTGCATGTAACGCGTGAACGGTAGCATGAACATAAAGATGCATAAGTCAACGGAATAGATCCACCAAAAGGCCATAATGTTCGTTTTCTCGGCGATGAGACGGAAGGGGAAGATGGTCCACATGGCGAAACGGATCATGTTGTCGGCAAAACCGAACTTCGTGACGCGTTTCACCCCCACGATCTTCGAACGGATCTTCTTCACCACGGCGATCAGGATGCCGCTGATGATCATCAGCAGGAAGAAGTCCATCAGGAAGGCAAAGACAGGCGTCTCGGTGGCGAAAAACTTGTAGAAAATCGGGTAATAGAAGTTGGGCAACATGCTTTGAACACCTTCAAGTTCGACGCCTTGCAAGGGTTTCAAGGCGAAGAGCATGATGTGGCCGATGACGATGATCATGAACCAGCCGAAGGCGATGGCCGTGTGCATGTAGCCAAGGATCGGGTTTCGTTTCCATATCTTCACATGAAGCAGGCAGTCGCCGACCAGATCACGTACGTTGGCCCATGCCGTCTTCGGCGTCACCAGGGAACGCCAGAACTTCTTTCTGTCGTCTTTCGGCAGTTGCGAAATGACTCGGATCAGTCCCACAACGCAGTAGGTCAGCACGAACACCATGCCGATTACGAAGGGGAGCACAAAAGGATGGAATATCTGTGGGTTCATCGTGTAATGTCTAACAAAATCTTACGGATGTTGATGCCGCGCGGACAGACGAGGGTACATTTGCCGCAGAGCATGCAACGCTGAATCATTTTCTTGGCCTCGTCTTCCTTGCCGCGCTGCAGCATCAGGAGGAGTCGGCGGAAGCTCATCTCGGAGAAGTTGCCTGCCGTGCAGGTGGCTGTGCATGAGCCGCATGCGATGCAGGTGTTGATGTCGGGATTGGTCTCCTTCAGGCGGTTGAACGTCGTCAGGTCGACGCTGTCCATCTTGACATGCGAACTGGGTGACAAACAAAAACCGAAATCCATGCTACACCTTATTTATATAGTTATACACCTGTGCCGCCACCGAGCGTGCCTCGCCGATGGTGTCGGGCAACGACTTGGGAGCGGTGCAGGCACCGGCGACAAACACGCCTTCCTGAGCCGTGTCGTTCAAGCCCAGATACATGTCCTTGTTCTGCATGAAGCCATCGCTGTTATTAGCCACGCCGAGCTTTTGCTGTATCGCGTCGATGCTCTTGTTTTTCTCCATCGAGCACATCAGCACGAGCACGTCGAGGGTCATCTTCAGCGGCTTCCCAAACAGGGTGTCCTCGGCTTTGATGACGAGCTTTCCTTCCCTATCTTCCGATACCTCGCAGACACGGCCTCGGATGCATTTCACGTCGAAGTCCTTTTGGGTCTTGAGATAGAGGTCCTCGTAACCCGGTCCGAACATGCGCAAGTCCATGTAGAACGTGTAGACCTCGGCATCGGGGAACACCTCCTTGATTTCGCAGGCTTGCTTCAGCGCCGTGGTGCAACACACCTTCGAGCAGTAGGTGTTGCAGACCTTCACGTCGCGGGCGCCGACGCAATGCACAAAACCGATGCGCTTCGGATGGTTGATGCGCTCGTCCTTGCCCGTCCTGAAGAATTGCTCCAGCTCAACACTGGTCATCACGTTATTATAGATGCCATAGCCGTATTCCTGTTTCCGCTCAGCTTTGAAGACCTCGAACCCCGTGGCCAAAACCACGGCCTTGACGTCGAGGGTCTCGTTGTTGCTCAAAACGGCATGGAAACCGTTTCCTGTGCGTTGAATATCAATAACTTCTGTATTCAGATAGGTTTGGATGTCTTTCACCTTGTCGAGCATGGCGTCCACCACGTCCTTGGCGGGATGGAAGGCGGGAAACAGCCTGTCCCACTGGGCGACATGGCCACCGAGCGCCTCGCTCTTTTCGACGATAATGGGATTGAGGCCCATCTGATGCAGTTGTGCGGCGGCTTCCATTCCGGCGGCGCCACCGCCAATAATCAATATATTCTCTTTCATAAACATCGGTTTTTCAGACAGATTTAATACACGACGGACACATCGGCTGACCCAGGTCCTTGCCGTTGACGCCCTGATATTTCTTCTTCGGGTCGTAAGGGATGCCCATCTTCTCGAGCAGCGGCTCAATGGCCACCTGGTGCATCTGAAGGCCCAGGTCCCACGGGTCGTAACCCATCACCAAGCCTGCCACTTCCTCGTAGGTCAGCGCCGGGATGCCGTAGCCGTTCTTGCCGTAGGTCTTACCCGTCTGCTCGGCGATGACATATTGCCACCGGTCGAGGAAATACGGACAACCCGGACAGTTGGTGATGATCAGGTCGGGCTCGTACGGCTCCATCGACTCAAACTTCTTGTGCGTATTCGATTCTGAATAGCCACGGTTGGCCTGCACGAAATACTGGCGGAAGCCGAAGCCGCAGCAGTGACGGCGCTCTGGGTAGTCGACCACCTCGCCGCCCCAAGCCTCGATCATGCCGACGAGGACATGCGGATATTCAGCGCCGCCGAAGCCCTTCGAGGGGAACATCTTCGAATAATGGCATCCGATGTGTTCGACCACCTTCAGAGGCTTGCCGGTCTTGACGTTGACGAGCGGGAACTTCATCTGTTTGGCGATGTCGAACCTGAACTTATAGATGAGGTCGCTGGCATGGGCGAGATATTTCGGTTTGGCGAACTCCTTCTTGCACGAATCCCATAGATACTGGCGGATCTTGGCCTCCAGCTCGGGATACTCATGCCAGGTCTCCAACGTCTCGGTGTAGCATCCGAACGAGGTGATGCAGGAGCAGACGTAGTTCTCGTAGCCGCTCTCGTGCATGAGCGCGAACTGGCGGGCGATGATGGTCATGGCCGTCTCCTGCGGTATCGTGTCGCTATGATAGGCGATGCCGCCACAGGTGGTATGATAGGGGTTTTCGTAGAAATCCTTGCCTAACTTATTCCTCGTGATGTCAAGAAACGTCACCTCCGACCCGGGCCAAAACGCCTGACGGATGCAGCTCCTGACATAGAAATAATGGTCGTCGGGGATGTCTTTCTGGTAGTCCGACCAGATTTTCTGTTTTCCTTCGATTATCATTTAAAATGTTGGTTTAATGGTTAAGGTGTTTTTCCCAGTCGTTTTGGGTGTAGACACTCATAAAATATTCCTCATCAGTCATGTTTCGCTTCACCGCCTCTTCGTGGGCGTCGCCCAAGACCTGCTCCATCAACTCGGTGGCACCGGTGACGTCGAAGATCTTCTTCAGCTGGTCGAGGCTCTCCTGGGGAATCTTTCGCAATCCGCCGGGACCGTCGCCATCGAGGTTGGAGCCCATGCGGGCATGCACATCCTCCAGATGGTCGTTGATCCACTTGCCTACAGGTCCGAATTCCTTGTGTGTCTCATAGTCAAACGTGCGCGGATACACACAATAACCGTAATTTAAGACATTACTGCACAAGTCCTTTACCACGACATATTGCTGTCTCCCCTTCTCCGACTCCATATAGAGCCCGCTTCGCATCGAGAGTTTGCGCAGCGCCATGATGACCAAGCCAGGGGCGTTGGCACGTGGGCAACGCGTCACGCACGACATGCACTCGCCGCAATACCAAATCGTGTCGCTCTTCAGCAGCTCCTCCAAGTCCGATTCGTTCTTGCGCGCCACAATGTTCACTATATTCTTCGGGTTGTATCTATAGAACTCCGCTGCTGGACAAACCGCAGTGCACACGCCGCAGTTCATGCAAGCCTTCATGCCCTCCTTGATCCTGTAATCCTGATAAAGTTCCTCGACAAGATGTCCTTTGAACCTGTATTCCATAACGATAGTAAATTAACTTACAGTAAATATACTTACTAATTGGCGGCAAAAATACAGATTTTGATGATACCAACGAAATTTATGTGTAGAAATAATCGTATTTTTGCGGCCCGATAAAATGCCATGAACGAATTCAGCGAAGATAAAACCCTCGAAATCTACGGTGCACGCGAGAACAACCTGAAAGACATCGACCTCTCGATTCCGCGCAATGCCTTGGTGGTCGTCACCGGCATCAGCGGGAGCGGCAAGTCGTCGTTGGCCTTCGACACCATCTATGCCGAGGGTCAGCGCCGCTACATGGAGAGTTTCTCGGCCTACGCACGGCAGTTCATCGGCGACATGGAACGTCCCGACGTCGACAAGATCACCGGTCTGAGCCCCGTCATCAGCATCGAGCAGAAGAGCGTGAACAAGAATCCGCGCTCGACGGTGGGCACCATCACCGAGATCTACGACTTCCTGCGCCTGCTCTATGCCCGCATCGGAACGGCCTACTCCTACAACACGGGCGAGCCCATGGTACGCTACACCGAGGAGCAGATCACTGACCTGATTCTCAAAGAATTCGACGGCCGTCGCATCAACATCCTCGCCCCTACCGTCCGTGGCCGCAAGGGTCATTACCGCGAGCTTTTCGAGCACATCCGTCAGGCGGGCTTCACCCGTGTGCGCGTCGACGGCGTGATGCGCGAGATTGAGTTCGGCATGATGGTGGACCGCTACAAGACCCACGACATCGAGATCGTGGTCGACCGCATCGAGGTGCACGAGGAAAGCCTCACGCGTGTCAAGAAATCGGTGCAGACTGCCTTCCGCTACGGCAAGGGGCTGCTCATGGTGTTGGACAACGACAGCCAACAACTGCGTTACTTCAGCCGTCTCTTGATGTGCCCCACCACCGGCCTCTCCTACGAAGACCCCGAGCCCAACACCTTCTCGTTCAACTCGCCCTACGGTGCCTGCCCCAAGTGCAGTGGCTTGGGTGAGATTGCCGTCGTCGACAAGGACAAGCTCATCCCCAACCCCAACCTCAGCCTCCGCAAGGGCGGTCTGGCTCCGGCGGGCGAATACAAAAGCGGCAGCTGGATCTTCAAGCAGCTGGAGGCCATCGGTCTGAAGCACGGGTTCACCTTAGACACGCCGCTGAAGGACATCCCCGACGAGGCCTTAGATGCCATCCTCTACGGCACCAACGAGACTTTTGACATAAAGCGCGAAAACCTCGGCATCACCTCGACCATCAAGGTCAACTTTGAGGGTATCATCAACTTCATAGAAAGCCAAAACAACGAAGAAGCCTCTGCCGCCATCACGCGCTGGGCCGGCTCGTTCATGAACCATGTGCCCTGTCCCGTCTGCGGCGGCACGAGACTGAAAAAAGAGGCGCAATGGTTCCGTATCGACGGCAAGAACATCGCCGAGGTGGCCAATATGGACACCCTCAGTCTCGGCAAATGGATCGACGAGCTGCCAAGCAAACTCACTGAAAGACAAAATGATATCGCCAAGGAAATCCTACGCGAGATCCACAAGCGTGTGCATTTCCTCTTGGACATCGGCATCGACTACCTGAACATGAACCGTCCCGCAGCGTCGCTCTCGGGCGGCGAGGCACAGCGCATCCGCTTGGCCACGCAGATCGGCTCACAACTGACGGGGGTCCTCTACATCCTCGACGAGCCCAGCATCGGCCTGCACCAGCGCGACAACCAACGCCTCATCGAGTCGTTGAAAGAGCTGCGCGACATCGGCAACTCGGTCATCGTGGTGGAACACGACAAGGAGACCATGCTCAGCGCCGACTACCTCGTCGACATCGGCCCCGGCGCAGGACGCCACGGCGGCGAAGTCGTCTTTGCCGGCACCCCCGCCGAAATAAAACACGGCCATTCCATCACCTGCGACTACCTCAGCGGCATCCGCCAAATCGAAGTACCCACCGTACGGCGACACCCTCAAGGCCAGTTCCTTGTCATCCGCAACGCCACCGGACACAACCTCAAAGACGTCACTTTCAGGCTGCCCCTGGGGATCATGACATGCATCACCGGAGTATCAGGATCGGGCAAATCCACCTTGGTCAACGAAACCCTCACCCCCATCCTCTCCAAACGTTTCTACCGTTCCGTGAAAGAGCCTCTGCCCTACGGCAGCATCGAAGGCATGGAACACCTCGACAAGATCATTCAGATTGACCAGGCCCCCATCGGGCGCACCCCCCGTTCCAACCCCGCCACCTATACCAAGGTTTTCGACGATATCCGCAAGTTGTTCGGCGAATTGCCTGAGGCCAAGATCCGTAACTACAAAGCTGGTCGGTTTTCGTTCAATGTCAAGGGCGGGCGTTGCGAGGCTTGCAAAGGCGCCGGTGTCAAGCTCATCGAGATGAACTTCCTTCCCGATGTTTCGGTGGTGTGCGAGGAATGCCAGGGCAAGCGCTACAACCGCGAGACCCTGGAGGTACGTTACAAAGGCAAGTCTATCAACGACGTGCTCAACATGACCATCAACGAAGCCGTGGCGTTTTTCGAGAACATCCCCTCCATCATCCAAAAGATCAAGACCCTTCAAGACGTCGGTTTGGGTTACCTGACCTTAGGACAGGCCTCCACCACCATCTCCGGCGGTGAGGCCCAGCGTGTGAAGCTCGCCACTGAGTTGTCCAAGCGCGATACCAGTAAGACCCTCTATGTGTTGGACGAACCCACCACTGGCCTACATTTCGAAGACATCAAGGTGCTGATGAACGTATTGAACAAGTTGGTCGACAAAGGCAACACCGTGGTCATCATCGAACACAACCTCGATGTCATCAAGCTTGCCGACTGGGTCATCGACATGGGACCCGAAGGCGGCGACCGAGGCGGCCGCATCCTCTGCGAAGGCACCCCTGAGCAAGTGGCTGAATGCCCCAAGAGCTACACGGGGCTGTACCTGAAAAAAGAGTTGGGACTTTAAGCCACCATCATTGACTCACACTTGTCAATGATATTGTTGGCAAGTTGAAAACCTCTCATGCTCCGTATCAACATTCAGCTTTCCATGACCGGTTTGGATAGGACCGCCACCGTCGAAACCACTGGCCTAAATGATAACCATGTTTAAACCGACATCCTATTTCCCACCTATTCAAATCATTTCCGAAAAAGGTTTTCAACAAGTTATCAACAACCCTTGTTGAAAAAAAACACTAGGTAACGATACAACCTAAGGTTTTTCTTCGTATTTTTGCCGGATAAAGTCGTAAAAAGACTACCTATTATAAATAAAGATGATTTAAACTCAATACATTATCCACTAATTATTAATTATTATGTTCAAAAAATCTTTACTTTTCGTGCTGCTATTGGCATTGTTTATGCCATTGGCAATGCGTGCTCAAGAGTCAATTCCCTACAACGAGGGATTTGAGAGCATGACATCTGTTGACGATCTGACCGCAGCTGGTTGGACTTTGTCAACTACAGAGTCTGGAACTTTCTTGGCAATTGAAACAGGTGCTTCAAATGTCTATGAAGGTGCCAAGTCGTTAAACCTTGACGCCTGGAGCGCTTCTTCCAGCTCTTCGGTCCAGTATCTGGGGCTTCCCCTTGTGGCTGGAGACCTCAACACACTGCAAATCTCCTTTGCATACAAAGTATCCAGCGGTACCATTAACGTTGGTTATCTGACCGATGCCACTGATTTCAGTACGTTTACCTCTTTGGTACAGTACAGCTCTTCCTCAAGCTTTACTGTGAAAACCACTGACCTGTCTGCGGCACCTACCAATGCTGCCCGCCTTGTTCTCAAATACACAGGCTGGTACCGTTGCTACCTTGACTCTTTTGAAGTGAAAGAACTTCCTTCTTGCCAAGCAGCCACGAGCATTACCGCAAGCGACATCACTGCAACGTCGGCCACCATTGCTTGGGAAGGCGAAGGCGACACTTGGAACCTCAAATACAATGGTACTGAAGTGAACGGCATTTCTGCCATGAGCTATAATCTCACTGGCCTCACGGATGGCACCAATTACACTGTGAGTGTCCAGAATGTTTGCGGCGATGGTTCTACCACCGACTGGATCAGCACGACATTCCGCACCCCTGAAATTTGCCCCGATGGTAAGATCTGCATTGGCGAAGGCACGACCACAAGCACCTATCTGCCTGCCAACAACTATTACAATTATAGTTTGTCACAGCAAATCTACACTGCCGACGAAATCGGCGAAGCTGGTGCCATCCTGAGCATCGACTTCTTCAAGGCTTCCACTAATGCAATGGAGAAAAATTTGGACATCTACATGGTGAGCACCCCCAAAGACGAGTTTGATAGTCTTGCTGATTTTATCCCCGTCACCGCCGGCGACCTCGTATTTAGTGGTACGGTGACTTTTGCCGACAACGCTTGGACCACCATTGAACTTGACAATCCTTTCGTTTTTGACGGCACCAGCAATGTTGCCATCATGGTTGACAACAATACGGGTGACTACGTAAGCAGCACTCCTTTCTACGTATTCACATCTGACAAGAATCAAGCCCTCTATGCTCAATCCGATGGAACCAACTACGATCCGTTTGCTCCTGCATTCAGCACTAGAATGACTCAGAAGAACCGCATCCGCTTGAACATTGGCGAACCCCCTGCTTGCCCGAAACCCACTGGTGTGACCGTGAACTACACAGGCGGCACCGAAGCCACCATCAGCTGGACCTCTGACGCCGAGAATTTTTCTCTCCAATATTATAATGATTTCGATGAATCTGAAGAAATTGAAGTGATTGGCAATTCCTACACGTTGACAGGCCTTGAATTGGCCACTACTTATGGCGTGATGGTGAAGGCCAACTGCGGCGACGCCGAGAGCGACTGGACCAACCCCGTGAGCTTCACCACCGACCTCTGCATGCCCGAAGACATGTGCCAAATCTCTTTCGAACTCGCCGACAGCTACGGCGACGGCTGGAACGGTGCTGCCATTCAGGTGTATGACTATGATACGATTACTGAGGCACTTACCCTCTTAAACTCGTTTACCATCGAAAGCGGTAATAGTACTGCCAACTACACCCTCAACGTGTGCGACGGTCGTCTCCTCGTCTTCAATTGGTCAGCTGGTAGCTTTGATAGCGAATGCTCATACACTGTCTATGACAACCTCGGCGATCCTATCTTCTCCGGCAGCGGTGCCATGGCAGACTATGAAACCTTCTTCATGAACTGCAGCAGCACCTGCCGTACTCCTATCGAATTCGCAGCTTCAGAAATCAGCGGACATAGCGTCATGCTGAACTGGACCGAACAGGGCGAAGCCACCTCATGGACTTTGGCCTACATGTCTGAAAACGATACTGTAGTTTCATACGTTGAAAACATCACCACCAAACCTTACATGCTTGAAGGCCTCACTCCTTTGACGAAATACTACGCCATGGTTACCCCCGATTGCGAGGATCAACAAAAGTGGAGTGAAGTGA
>JAEEGH010014584.1_pt1 | contig 17228 bp, 17 predicted proteins | sample 9134181 | NCBI WGS metagenome assembly JAEEGH01 (sample SAMN16246544, study PRJNA631951) | gut metagenome | biome: gut microbiome; feature: rumen; material: DP-attached | host: Bos | place: Iran: Karaj | collected 2018-10
AAATTTATTTTACATAAAGAATACTATATTCGCAAGAAAATTATACCATTTAATATATTTTTAAGATTTACTGTTCTCCTGCTTCCATTGAAGCAAGCTTATTTTTCTTATAAGTAGCAAATTCACCTGCATCTAAAGCGTTTCTGATTTCTTCCATCATTGTATTGTAGAAGTATAGATTATGAAGAACGCAAAGCCTCATACCAAGCATTTCCTTAGCCTTAAGCAAATGGCGGATGTATGCTCTTGAGTATGTCTTACATGCTGGACAACCGCAGCCTTCTTCGATAGGTCTCATATCCTTTTCAAACTTCTGATTGAAAAGATTAAGCTTGCCATGGTTTGTATATACATGACCATGACGACCATTACGGCTAGGATATACACAATCAAAGAAATCTACGCCTCTATCAACTGCCTCCAAAATATTTGCAGGAGTACCAACTCCCATTAAGTATGTAGGCTTGTTCTGAGGAAGATAAGGTACAACGTGATCAAGAACATCGTACATCTGCTCATGGCTCTCGCCAACAGCAAGACCACCTACTGCATATCCTGGCAAATCAAGCTCTGAAATAGCCATAGCATGCTCGATTCTGATATCGTTATATATAGCACCCTGGTTGATACCAAACAATAACTGTTCTTTATTGATTGTGTCCGGTAAAGAATTGAGACGAGTCATCTCATCCTTACAACGATGTAGCCATCTTGTAGTACGAGCCACAGAATCCTCTACGTATTTACGTTCAGCAAGTGCTGGTGGGCACTCATCAAAAGCCATAGCAATTGTAGAACCAAGGTTAGACTGAATCTGCATAGATTCTTCTGGTCCCATAAAGATCTTACGACCATCAATATGGGAATTGAATGTTACACCCTCTTCTTTGATTTTACGAATACCTGCAAGTGAGAATACCTGAAATCCGCCTGAATCTGTAAGGATTGGTCTGTCCCAAGCCATAAACTTATGAAGACCACCAAGTTCCTTGATGAGCTTGTCTCCTGTACGAACATGCAAATGATAGGTGTTTGAAAGCTCAACTTGGCATTTGATATCTCTTAAATCATCTGTAGATACAGCGCCCTTGATTGCAGCAACAGTACCGACATTCATGAATACTGGTGTTTCGATAACACCATGAACAGTATGGAATCGACCTCTTTTAGCTCGACCTTCTGTTTTTAACAATTCGTATTTCAATTCTTATAAAACTCCTTAATATAATCTACTCTATCTGTCATATGCGAAAGCAATGCATCGCAAATTGTAATAGCACACATAGCCTCTACAACAACTACAGCTCGAGGAACAATCACAGGGTCATGACGACCATGGATTTCAATATCTACATCCTCATGCTTCTCATTAACAGTAGCCTGCACTTGAGCAATAGATGGAGTTGGCTTAATAGCACATCTAACAATAATATCATCACCATCTGAAATGCCGCCTAAGATACCACCACTATGATTAGTGATCTTTGTAACAACTCCGTTATCCATTCTGAAATTGTCATTATTAATGCTGCCTAAAGTCTTTGAAGCAGCAAATCCATCGCCAATTTCAACGCCCTTTACTGAACCAACAGACACAAGTGCCTGGGCTAATTTAGCATCAAGCTTTTCAAAAACAGGATCACCTATACCGGCAGGCACTCCAGTAATGAGGCACTCGATAACTCCGCCAGCACTATCCTTGTTGAGCATGCAAGCTTCTAAGTATTCTTCTGCCTTTTTAGCTGCAACAGCATCAGGCATGCAAAGAGGATTGTTGTCTCTTTCTGATAAATCAAAATCATAGATTTTGATATCACCAATTGACTTGGTATAAGCACAAACAGTAATTCCAACCTCATTTAAAAGCTTGGCACAAATAGCCCCTGCAGCTACTCGTCCGATAGTTTCTCTACCTGATGATCTTCCACCACCACGATAGTCTCTAAGTCCAAACTTTTCAATGAAACCGTAATCAGCATGGCCCGGTCTAAAAGTAGTGGCAATATTTCCGTAGTCCTTTGAATGTTGATCCTTGTTTTCAATCATCAAAGAAATTGGTGTTCCAGTGGTTACGCCCTCAAAAACACCAGAAAGAATAACAACCTCATCCCCTTCAGCTCTGGCAGTCGTAAACTTAGACTGACCAGGCTTTCTTCTATCAAGGTATGGTTGAATATCTGATTCTGAAAGCTTTAACCCTGCAGGAAAACCGTCTATAACAACACCAAGTGCCTTGCCGTGAGATTCTCCCCAAGTTGTCACTGAAATTCTATTACCAAATGTAGACCCTGCCATATTCTCCTCCTATGAAAAAAGGGCTGCGCCTTGCAGCCCTTAGATAATACAACCGATAATTTATTTTATCTTTACAACAACAATGCTATTAGGCTTAGCAATTTTGATAGGTGCATTCTGCATTAATGAATGACCTGTCTTTTTATCAATAGTAAAGCTTCGAATTTCATTTGTATCATGATTTAAAGATACGTAATATTTATCCTTAGGCAAAACAGCAAAGCTCTTTGGATAATCTCCACTGATAAAGCTGTGTGAGAAATATTTAATCTTGCCTGATTTAGCATCACGCTCGTACATGCAGATAGCATTTAAACCATCTACGCTGGCATATACAAACTTGTCATCTTCGCCAAACTTGATGTTTGTACCAGTACTGATTTCCTCATCAACACCAACAAGAAGAGATACAGTCTGAATGTTTTCAAAATCAGGATGATCCTCAATAATATGATAATCGTAAACTAAAATCTCATTAGACATTTCAGTAATTACATATGCATATTTTCCATCTGGAGAAAACTTCATTTTAAGTGGAGCAGAACCCATTGCGCAACGAACAATATCTACAAGATGAAGCTTGCCCATTTCGTAGTCTACTTCGTAAATCTTAATCTGATGAAGACCATTTTCTACAGCACAAAGGAATCTCTCATCAGGAGTAAGCTCAACGCATGTGCAGTGTGGGTACAAAGGACGATCCGCAACTGACTTACCAATTCCTTGATGAAAAATACCATCAGCGATACCGCCTATGCTTCCATCCTCGTTGAGTTTCATCATTGTAACACGGCCATCATGATAACCTGCTACAAAAAGATATCTGTTCTGTGAGTCAACGCAAAGGTTACAACCTCTCATACCGCCAACCCATTCCTGATTCATCTTTTCAAGATCACCATTTTCAAGAATTTTAAAGGATGCAACACCTTCATCAGCAATTGAATAAAGATATTTGTTATCCTTTGAATTAATGATATCTGATGGATTGTTAATAGGAGCTACGCTCTGCTCAACCATCTTTCCTGTATCAGGATCAACATCATAAACATAAATACCAACGCTAGTCTCATGTGTATAGGTACCCACATAAGCCACATATTTGCTCTCTGCCATTATATTCTCCTCGTAACTAACTTATGCTTCTTTTCTTCTTAAAATATCGAACTCATCAGGAGTAACGCTAAGCTTAATGAAAAGCTTTTGCTTTGGATGTGGACATGATTCCATATCCTCTCCCTCTTCATTCTTAATTCCAAGAACTTCTACCTCTATATTATCTCCATTTGGCTTCATAATTTCAATAGTTTCGCCAACTGAAAATTTATTACGCTGTTCAATTTCAAAGTATCCCTCAGAATTGAGCTTACCTGTAATACCAAGGTAAGTATAACCTATATTATATGTGTTGTTATCATATATCTGTGATTCCTCAGATGGCTTGCCATAGAAGAATCCAGTTGTGAACTGACGATAAGTACATGCAGAAATCTGCTCCTTGTACCAATCAAGATTTGCAAGGTACTTTTCTTCTGATTCCTTGCAATCATCAATAGCCTTACGATATGTACGAGCAACAGTTGCTACATAAAGAGCTGTCTTCATACGACCTTCGATTTTGAAGCTATCGATACCAGAATCCAAAAGATCAGGTACATGCTCAATCATGCATAAATCTTTTGAGTTGAAAATGTATGTACCACGCTCATTTTCGTAAACTGGAAGATACTCGCCTGGGCGCTGCTCCTCAACAACTGCATACTTCCAACGACATGGATGTGTGCACTCACCGTGATTAGCGTCTCTTCCTGTGAAATAGTTTGAAAGAAGGCATCTACCAGAGTATGAAATACACATAGCACCGTGAATAAATGTCTCAATCTCTAAATCATCTGGAATATTTGCTCTGATTTCTTTTATTTCCTTAAGAGAAAGCTCTCTTGCAGAAACAACACGCTTAGCACCTAATTCATACCAGAACTTGTAAGTGCCGTAGTTTGTGTTATTAGCCTGTGTACTAATATGACGCTCAATGTCAGGGCAAATTTCCTTTGCCAACATAAATACAGCTGGGTCTGCAATGATAAGAGCATCAGGCTTGATTTCATTAAGCTCTCTAAAATATTCTTTTACGCCTTCGAGGTCTTCGTTGTGAGCAAGGATATTTGATGTAACGTAAACCTTTACACCGTGCTCGTGAGCAAACTTGATACCCTCAATCATATCCTCTTTAGAAAAGTTTTTAGCCTTAGCACGAAGTCCGTAAACTTCTCCACCAATATAAACTGCATCAGCTCCATATATTACAGCAACCTTAAGCACTTCAAGGCTGCTTGCTGGAACTAGTAATTCTGTTTCTCTCATTTTGTTCCTTTCACACTAATACTAACTCCATCCCCCAATGGCAAAATAGTTGTGTTAAATTCTCCATCATGGGTAAGTTCAAATAGGTAATCACGCATACGCTTATGAATTGTGCGATTACGTCTTGTGATTGCATATCTAGATTCGATTATGTCGCCATCCTGAAGAACATTGTCTGTTACAACCACACCGCCATCTCTAATGAGACGTTTTATTTGTGGCCAGAAATTGATGTACTGGCCTTTTGCTGCATCCATAAATATAAAATCATATGGCCCCTCAAGTGTAGGAAGGATTTCCATGGCATCACCTTCTAAAAGGGTGATTTGTTTATCCTTGCCAGCTCTAACAAAATTATTATTTGCTATAGGAATGCGAGGCTCATAGTTTTCTATTGTAGTGATGACTGCATCCTCTCCAGCTGTTTCTGCCATAAGGCAAGCTGAAAAGCCAACAGCCGCACCAACCTCAAGAATTTTCTTGGGTTGGTGAAGCTTTATAAGTGTCTGTAAAAGATTTATTGTCTCTGTGCGAATAATCGGCACATATGTATCCAAAGCCTCTTTTCTGATTTCTGATAGCACTGGGCTAAGCTCAGGATAAAGGCTATTTAAGTATGTGGTATATCTTTCGTCTACAATCATTTTAAACTTCCATGATAATTGGAATAATCATTGGACGTCTCTGAGTTTCATGCCATACGAAATCAGAAAGATTGTCCCTGATATCTGCCTTAATCTTATTCCAATCAGTAATATTCTTCTCCTCAAGAACTTCCATAGTTTCTGTAAGGACTGCGCGAGCGCTTTCCATAAGATCTTCTGAATCTCTAACGTATACGAAACCACGGGATACGATATCTGGCCCAGCTAATACTGTACCAGAAGCACTGTCGAGGGTAAGAACTACGATAATAATTCCATCCTCAGCAAGCTTTTGTCTATCTCTAAGAACGATGTTTCCAACATCACCTACACCAATACCATCAACCATGATAGCGCCAGTGTGCACATGACCAGAAACCTTAGCATAATTGTCGCCAAGCTCTAACACATCGCCTGAACGAATAATCTTGATATGGTCATGATCCCATCCTAATGACTCAGCGATACGAGCCTGAGCTGTAAGGTGCTTGTACTCACCATGAACAGGAATAGCAAACTGTGGACGCACAAGAGAATAAATAAGCTTAATCTCCTCTGCGCAAGCATGTCCTGATACGTGAACATCCTGCATTACGATTTCAGCTCCACGCATTGTCAAATCGTTGATAACGTTTGATACAGCCTTCTCATTACCTGGAATTGGGTGAGATGAAAATACAATCATATCACCAGGCTTAATCTGTACCTTTTTGTGAGTTCCATTGGCCATACGAGAAAGTGCAGCCATAGACTCACCCTGTGAACCTGTAGTAACAAGTACAACCTTTTCATCTGGGTAAGACTTAAGAGACTCGATATCAATAAGTGTATTGTCTGGAATCTGTAAGTATCCAAGCTTAGAAGCTGTCTCAATAGTGTTGACCATTGAGCGGCCTTCTACACAAACCTTACGTCCGTATTTATCTGCAGAATTGATAATCTGCTGAACACGGTCAACGTTTGATGCGAATGTAGCAATAATAATTCTAGATGAATCATTATCAGCAAAAATAGAATCGATAGTCTTTCCTACAGTCTTTTCAGACGCAGTAAAGCCAGGGCGCTCTGCGTTTGTGGAATCACACATAAGTGCAAGTACACCCTTTTTACCGATTTCACCAAGACGCTGAAGATCGATAGGATCACCGTAAACAGGTGTGTAATCAACCTTAAAATCGCCTGTGTGAACAACAATACCTGCTGGCGAATAAATAGCAAGTGCAGCCGCATCCTGAATACTATGATTTGTACGAATGAACTCTACTCTAAATTCTCCTGCATTGATGTGTGTACCATATTTAACTACTTTACGCTTAACCTTTGTAAGCATTTTGTGCTCTTCTAGCTTGTGTTCAATCAAGCCGTTAGTGAGCTTTGTCGAATAAATAGGACAAACATTAAGCTCCTTAAATACATAAGGAATAGCACCTATATGATCCTCGTGACCATGGGTGATAAAAAAGCCTTTAAGCTTGTCCTGGTTCTCCTTCAGATATGTTATATCTGGAATTACCAGATCTACGCCCAACATATCATCCTCAGGAAATGAAAGTCCGCAATCCACAACAATAATACTGTCTCCATACTCGAAAGCAGTAATATTCATGCCGATCTGCTCAAGACCTCCAAGTGGAATAATCTTTAGCCTTTCAGCCTTCTGTTCAGTTTTCTTCTTCAAAAATAAACCTCCTAATTGTAATCAATTAATAATCAATGTCAGCTTCGTCGCCAACTAATTCTTCAAATAATTTTGCCACTGCATCAAACTCAACATCATCCTCAACAACGTCATAAATAACTTCACCGTTGTCTTCTGATACTTCTTTGAGAATAAATGCCTCAGCGTCTTCATTTTCATCCTGGCTGTCGCATACAAGAAGATACTTTACGCCTGATAACTGTGTCTCTTCGATAACATATACTGGTAAATCTTCTCCGTCAGCTCCTGATAAAATAATCTGTTCCATAAAACTCCTTATTTATCTCGATGATTGTCGAGATAGTCCTGTAATATAATTGCAGCTGCAATTTGATCAATAAATTTCTTTCTGTCTTTTTTATCAACACCAGATTCTTCGAGAATCTCGTCTGCATACATGGTAGTGAGTCTCTCATCAATGAGGACTATTGGTATATCAACACGTTTTTCTAAAAGTTCTTTAAATTTGATAGTATCTTCGCATCGAAAGCCTTCGCTATCATCCATGTTCAGAGGATAGCCAAGTACGATTGTAGATACTTGATATTCATCGCATAATTCCTTGATACGAACTAAAGTATGACGTAGTTTACTAGCTCTATCACGAGTAATAGTTTCTAATTCCTGTGCAGTCAAAAGTAAGGGGTCACTAATAGCGACCCCTACTGTTTTGGTTCCATAATCTAGACCAAGAATTCTGCCACTCATTACTTGCTCCAACTCTCGTTGATGATGTATTCCTTGAGTAGCTCTTCTACAAGCTCATCACGCTCTACCTTCATAATAAGGCTACGTGCGTTATTGTGACTTGTAATATATGTAGGATCACCTGACATGATATATCCTACGATTTGGTTAACAGGATTGTAGCCTTTTTCCGATAACGCTCCATAAACCTGTTCTAAAACTTCTTTTACCCCAACAGGATTTTCTTTTTGAACTTTAAAATATTGTGTGTTACTTAAATCTGCCATATCTACCTCGTATTAATAAAAATATCCCACACTAAAAATCTATTACAATAATATTAATATACAAATGGCTAAATTTCAACAATCAAGTACTCATTATCTTTTGTAATAGATACTGCTTTCGCCTTTACAATAACATTTGATAATGACTCACCCTCTGCTTTAATAGCACATTTTATATATTCTTTTGAAAAACCTATGAAGTAATTTTCTCCATCAATCTGGGCTTCTTCTTCGAAAAGAATATCAAGCTCCTGACCAATGTGGCTTTCTCTGTAAACTTTAGTCTGGATGTTTCCAGCTCCTATAAGCTTAGCACTTCTTTCTTTTTTTACTGCGTTAATAATCTGATTAGGCATAGTTGCAGCTTTAGTACCTGCACGCTTTGAATATGCAAATACATGAAGCTCTGCAAATGCAATTTCATCAACATATGCAACAGTCTCATTAAACTCTTCTTCTGTTTCACCAGGAAAACCTACGATTATGTCAGTAGTGATTGCTGGATTCGAAAAATACTTTCTTAGGATGTTAACACCTTTAGTATACTCCTCAATTGTGTATTTTCTGTTCATTCTCTTAAGAACTGTATCACAGCCTGACTGAAGAGAAAGATGGAAATGAGGACACATCTTTGATAAAGCAGATACTCTTTTTGCAAAATCCTCTGTAACAATCTGTGGTTCCAAAGATCCCATACGAATTCTTTCGATACCGTCGATTTTCTGAACAGCTTCAAGCAAATCAGCAAGTCCAAACTCTGTACCAGAACCAAATGAGCTCAAATGTATACCAGTAATAACAACTTCTTTGTAGCCGGCCTTTGCAAGACCTGTAACTTCCTCAACTACATCGTCAATTGCTCTACTTCTAATGCGGCCTCTAGCAAATGGAATGATACAGTAACTGCAAAATTGGTTGCAGCCATCCTGAACTTTAACGAAAGCTCTAGTATGCTCAGAGTCCTTTTCGATATGCATATTTTCGTATTCTACGTTTCCATCATTGATATCAAAGCACTCAAGAATTGGTCCATTTGAAGAATCCAAATTTCGGAAATACTCATGTACCTTTTCTACAAGCTCGTTCTTTTTATTGTTACCAAGAATGATATCAGCCCCTAATTCATCGGCAATATCTTTACCAAAATTCTGAACATAGCATCCAGCAGCAACTACACATGCATCTGGGTTCATTTTCTTACATTTATGAATCATCTGACGAGATTTTCTGTCAGCAATATTCGTTACGGAACATGTATTTATAACATATACATCAGCCTTTTCATCAAAGCTAACAATGGTAAAACCGTCTTTTTTGAGCAGTTCTTCCATCGCTTCAGTTTCATATGCGTTAACCTTGCAACCAAGGTTATGTAAAGCAGCTTTTTTCATTAGATTAAAAACCTTTCTATTTTTGTTAAAAGTGCAATACTTTATTGACTTTTAGGTACCATTGTTTTAGTATAAATTTATATTTTAAAACTATTAGAGGAGGCAAGCAGGATGAAAACAGTTCAAATTTCTCTTAACTCAATCGACAAGGTTAAGTCATTCGTTAATACTATTTCACAGTTTGACTATGATTTTGATCTTGTTAGCGGACGTTATGTAATCGATGCAAAGTCTATCATGGGTATTTTCTCCCTTGATTTATCTAAGCCAATCGATCTTACTGTACACGCTGAGGGTGATGCAGAAGACGTAATGTCTACATTAAAGGATTACATCGTTTAATTCTTTAAATCAATGTGTTAAATATTATGAGCTTTGCTAATTTAGCAAAGCTCATATTTTTTATCTAACTTTAATAACCTCAACTGTATCTATAGCCTGCTTCATAAGCTCATCTATCTTCTCATCAAGATTATGCTCATGCTTTTCAATAGCCTCAAGCTTTGGCTTTGTAACAGGATGCTTTGCAACGAAAATTGTACAGCAATCCTCATAAGGCAATATTGAAGTCTCGTATGTATCAATCTTCTCTGAAATATCTACAATATCCTGCTTATCAAATGCAATAAGAGGTCTGTATACTGGAAGTGAGCATACAGCATTTGTGCAGTTAAGTGACTGCATTGTCTGACTGGCAACCTGTCCAATAGACTCACCTGTAACAAGACCAAGGCAATCATTTTCCTTAGCAAAATGCTCTGCTATTCTCATCATGTAACGACGCATGATGATTGTAAGTTCCTCATGAGCACACTGCTGATAAATATAAAGCTGAATATCCGTAAAGTTTACAATATGTAAATCGATAGGACCAGAATACTTAGCAACAAGCTTTGCTAAATCTACTACCTTTTGTTTTGCCTGCTCTGATGTATAAGGTGGCGCATGGAAATATGTAGCTGAAAGTGTAACACCACGCTTTGCAATCATATATCCAGCAACTGGTGAATCGATACCACCTGATAAAAGAAGCATAGCCTTACCTGCTGTACCAACTGGCATACCGCATGGACCAGGAATCTCTGTAGAGTAGATAGCAATGTTCTCTCTTACTTCTACGTAAATGATTCTATCTGGATGATGAACATCTACATGCATCTCAGGGAAAGCATCAAGAAGTCTTGCGCCGATTTCAGCTGCAACTTCCATTGATGTCATTGGATACTGCTTATTAGCACGTCTACCCATAACCTTGAATGAGAAGTTCTTATCCTCAAATTCCTCATCAACATACTTGATAACAGCTTCAGCCATTTTGTCGAAGCCTTCATCAGGTACAACAACTGTAGGACAAATAGCACTGATACCAAATACATGCTGTAAAGCAGCGATTGTATCATCGTAATCGTATTCGCCTTCTACAGAAACTAAAACTCTTCCGCTCTGTTTCTTAACCACAAAATGGCCATCTACACCATAAAGTGCTCTTTTAATCTGGTGAACTAAGGCATCCTCGAACACGTAACGGTTCTTACCTTTGACACCAATCTCTGAATATTTAATCAAAAATGCTTGATATGTCATTAATAATCTCCTTTAGATTATATTTATAAAACCATCATAGGAACCAATTCATTCATTGCTTTAATTGCTTCCTCAATTTCTTCCATTGTATTTTCAGGACAGAAGCTAAAACGTATAGTGCGTTCCAACAAATCCTTTTCCAATCCAATAGCCTTTAAAGTCTCGCTGATAGCTGGCTTGTTTGAAGAACATGCAGAACCAGCAGAAACATAAATACCATAAGTATCCTGAAGTGCGTTTAGCATAACCTGTGCTCTAGTACGATTGCCTTTGATAGAAACACTGACAATCTGAGGAGCACTGTTCTCATCGTGATGGCCATTTACAGTAACACCATCGATAGCTGTAAGACCTTCGATAAGTCTAAACTTCATTTCGTACATATGCTTTCTGGAAGCTTCAAGATTGTCATATGCTTCCTTCGCTGCAACACCAAGTGCTGCAATAGCTGGGACATTCTCTGTACCAGAACGCATACCGTTTTCGTGTCCTCCACCAAGAATCTGAGGAACAACACGTACTTTGTCTTTGATATATATAAATCCAGAACCCTTTGGTCCGTGAATCTTATGACCACTAACTGTAAGAATATCCATTCCCATCTTCTTTGGAATAATATTCATTTTGCCGAATGCCTGGATAGCATCCACATGGAAAATAATTTCTGGGTTGGCAGCCTTAATAATTTTAGCAGCCTCTTCTATTGGCTGAAGACTACCGATTTCGTTATTTACCATCATGATTGATACAAAAATTGTATCTGGTCTGATTGCAGCTTTAAGCTCCTCTAAATCAATAACACCATATTCGTCAGTGCCAAGATAAGTTACATCAAAGCCTTCTTTTTCAAGAGCTTTTACTGGATTAAGAACACTGGCGTGTTCAATCTTTGTAGTGATGATGTGGTTGCCAAGACGTTTTCTAGCCTCAACACCACCCTTTATTGCAAGGTTATTGCCCTCTGTTCCACCTGAAGTAAAATAGATTTCCTTAGGCTGGCACTTTAAAATGCCTGCAATAATTTCTCTTGATGTTTTAAGGTAATCCTTTCCTTTGTAGCCCATGTTGTGCAAAGATGAAGGATTTCCAAAGTTTACCTGTAAGGCTTCCTGCATTATTTTAAGCGCACCATCAGAACATCTAGTGGTGGCTGAATTATCAAAGTATATCATTGTAGTTCCAATTCCTCGCTTTTTAGCATTAACATACTGAGTGAACAAATCGCTGCAGTTTCAGTTCTAAGTATTCTTCTGCCTAAGGATATAAGCTTGCATTTATCCTTTACAAGCTCGATTTCAGATTCATCGAATCCTCCTTCAGGCCCAATAAATATACCAACACTCTGTCCCTTTTGCAAACTGTTAATAACGTCGTAAGTATCTTTCATGCCGTTTTTACTTTCGTAAGGAAGCAAAAGTAAATCAAGATTTGCCCCGTATTCCATGGCTTCTTTAAAGGAAAGCACATCATGAATATTGGGTACGATAGAGCGTTTTGACTGCTTTGCTGCTGTAAGAGCAACTGTCTGATATCTGGAAAGCTTATTCTTTTTCTTTTTATCATCAAGCTTTACAATACAGTTTTTCATCTGAACAGGAATGATTTCGTATACTCCTAGTTCAACAGTCTTTTCAATGATCGTTTCCATTTTATCCCCTTTAGGAATAGCCTGGAAAAGATATATTTTATTTGAAAGCTCAGTAGAATTAACCTGTTCAGTAACATCAACTAAAAGCTCTTTATCCAAAATATCACTAACAGAGCAAAGAAAATTATTGCCCGCCGCAGTGGAAACACGGATAATTTCGCCTTTTTTAATACGTACTACACGCACCAAATGATGCATGTCATCACCTGTAACAGTAAATCTTCCTTCTATTGGCTCTTCATTAACAAATATTTGCTGCATATTATTATTTACGAGCGGTAATGTTTACCCACTCACCCTGATAATTAATCTCTACTATAGTAAGTCCAACTGCTTCAAGAGCTTCCTTTACTTCATTCTCCTTGAAGTTGATAATTCCAGAAGAAATGAAATAAGCACCCTTTTTTAGTGTTGGATAAATAGCTGGCGCCATGCCGATGATGATGTCTGCAAGAATGTTTGCAACAACTACATCATATTTTTCATAGCCCACCTTGTCCTGTAAATCCTTGTCCTCAGTAAGATTTCCAACATAGAAATCTCCTGCGTCCTTTGAAATATGATTTACTTCAAAGTTTTCGTATGTAGATTCGATACAATCTTCATCAATGTCTGTACCAACGATATGACACTTTCCATCTAAAAGCTTGTTAGCAATGATAGAAAGGATACCGCTACCACATCCAATATCAAGAATCTCATCACCAGCCTTAAGGTACTTTTTAAGCTGTCTGATGCAAAGCTGAGTAGTCTCATGCTTTCCTGTACCGAAAGATACGCCTGGATCTATTTCAACAACAAGATTGTCCTTTGCATCTGCAGGGATTTCTTCCCATGTAGGTTTAATAAGGATATCTTCGATATAGAAGGCCTTGAAGAATTCCTTCCAGTTGTTTACCCAATCTTCTTGCTTTGTGATAGATGTGTCGATAGTTCCTTCACCGATATCCATCATATCTTTAAGCTCAGCTAAGCCTGCCTTTACCTCAGAAAGCTTTGATTCGTGATCTTCATCCTCTCCTAAATAAAAGCAAACTCTAGATGTACCGTCATCATCTGGTAAATCAGGCTGAAGCTCTTTGAATTCTCCACCCTGCTTTTCTCCGGAAACTGGCACATTGTTTTCAATTTCAATTGAGACAATATCGAGCTCCATAAGCATTGCGCTAACAAAATCCTCTGCCTCAGTTGTTGTATTTATAGAATATTTAATCCAATTCATATTTACCTCAAAAAAACACATATCAGAATAATCTGATATGTGTCAATTCTACTTTGCTCCTTGTTTTGCAACAATATCTTCCTTAAGCTCTAAGCACTTATCCTTAAGCTTTCTGGAAGTACTTGGTGACTGAATAAGTCTTGCGATAAGCTTCATAGCTGCATCGTATTTCTTGTAGTGAACTGACATATTAGCAAGCATATATTCAACTGCCTCTGATGCCATTCCGCAATATGGAGGTGTTTCTGATGAAACTGCCTTCATAAAGCCTTCGTATGCCTGTGAGTAGAAACCTTCGTATTCTTTTTGAATCATATCTACAATCTTTGGATCAGCATCCTTGTTTCCTTCAAGCTCTTTAAGCTGTGCTCTACGAAGCCATGCTATCTTAAGGCAAACATAAGCCTTTTCAGACATCTTTGCACGCTTTTTCATAGTACAAATCAATGCAAGCTTGAACTTTTCAATTGAATACTCGTATGAATATGTCTCAGGAAGTGCTGTCTCCTTCTGTGGCTTAAAGCTTGGGCAGAACTCTGCTCTGATAAGCTTTACACGTGCTGTATCAATTTTAGCAAATGTAGTATCAAGTGCTGAATAACCGCAGTTTGGGCATGACATAAAGTCGTATTTGCACTTGTCAACATGCTCGTAATTAGGTCTTAAATCGAAATCAGGCTCTAATCTCTTAAGCTTTGTAGCAAGTACAGCCTTGATAGGGAAATCCTTATCGCAAACTGGACATCTAACCTTTTTATCAATAATAAAATCTTTCTCAGTTTTAACAACAGGAGCTGCAGCTGTCTTTTGTGCTGCATCCTTCTTAGGCTTGTCATCCGCCAAAATATCAAGCTCTCCATCCATAGAGAAGCCAAATTTTTCCATTCCAGATAATAAATTCATTTTGCAATCCTTTTCTAAATAGATTACTAAATCTATAACTTAGTTGTTTGTAGGCAATTTAAATGAGCTCTTTAAAGAAACAATTCTATTAAACACTAATGCATCTGGCTTTGAGTCCTTACAATCAACGCAGAAGAAACCTTGTCTAACAAATTGGAAACTATCATAAGCCTTGGCATCCTTAAGGGATGGCTCAACAAGACAATCTTTAAGAACTGTAAGTGAGTTTGGATTAAGATTTAAACTACCATCCTCATTATACACTCCTTTTTCTTCATCTACAATGTTTTCATAGAGACGAACCTCTGCCTTAAGAGCTGTCTTAGCTGCTACCCAGTGAATTGTTCCCTTTACTTTACGTCCATCAGGAGCATCTCCACCCTTTGTAGCTGGGTCATATGTACAGTGAATGCAAGTAACCTTGCCATTTTCATCTGTCTCATAGCTTGTACATGTAACAAAGTAAGCATTCATCAAGCGTACTTCGTTGCCTGGGTAAAGTCTGAAATACTTCTTAGGAGGCTCAATCATGAAGTCCTCTCTATCGATGTAAAGCTCCTTGCCAAATGGAACCTGTCTGCTTCCAAGCTCAGGATTCTCTAAGTTATTTGGAGCATCAAGCCATTCAACATCGTCGCTTTCATAATTATCAATAACAAGCTTAACTGGATCAAGAACAGCCATAACACGGCCGCGGCTAGTCTTTAAATCTTCTCTGATGCAGTACTCAAGCATTGCATAGTCAGATGAAGAATTAGCCTTTGAAACACCAGAAAGCTCAACGAATTTTCTGATTGATGAAGGTGTGAAACCTCTACGTCTAAGAGCTGCAATTGAAACAAGACGTGGGTCATCCCAGCCATCTACAATTCCATCCTCAACAAGCTTCTTGATATATCTCTTTCCTGTAACAACGTTTGTAAGATACATCTTTGCGAACTCGATCTGACGAGGTGGGTTTGCAAAACCTGCAGACTTAACAACCCAATCGTAAAGAGGTCTGTGATCCTCAAACTCCAATGTACAGATTGAATGTGTGATACCTTCGAATGCATCCTCAAGTGGATGAGCGAAATCGTACATTGGGTAGATGCACCACTTATCACCTGTGTTGTGATGTGTCATGTGAGCAACTCTGTAAAGAATTGGATCTCTCATGTTGATGTTAGGTGATGCCATATCAATCTTTGCACGAAGTGTGTGGCTTCCGTCCTCGTACTTACCATTTTTCATATCCTCGAACATCTGGAGGTTCTCCTCGATGCTACGGTCACGGTTTGGGTCATCCTTTCCTGGATGCTCAAAATCACCACGGTACTCTCTCATTTCCTCAGCAGTAAGATCGGAAACATATGCAAGTCCCTTCTTGATAAGGTCAACAGCTACCTCGTACATCTTGTCAAAGTAGTTTGATGCGAAATAAAGGTGGTCACCCCAATCAGCACCAAGCCACTGAATATCAGCCTTGATTGAATCAACGAACTCAACCTTTTCCTTTGTAGGATTTGTATCGTCGAATCTCATGTGGAACTCACCATTGTACTTCTTAGCGAGACCATAGTTTAAGATAATTGACTTAGCATGTCCTATATGTAAATATCCGTTAGGCTCTGGAGGGAAACGTGTACAAACGTGGTCGTAAACGCCTTCCTTCAAATCCTTATCAATCTCTAATTCGATAAAATTTTTGCTTACTACTTCTTCACTCATTTTTGAATATATATATCCTCTCTATTTTATTACCCCTCATCAGCCATCATTAATGAACTTGAGTGTGTGTAAATAAATGGTCGCTACAGTATTCATAGTTGCCATTGCATTTACTACAAAATCTAAACTCTAATTCAGGGTTAGAAATCTCTGTGCGTCCGCAAACTGCACATTTATGTCTAGCGATTGGTGTGCCATCTCTGTACTGGGTACGAGGTGGTGTAGCCTGACGCTTGAACTCGTTTCTTCTGTGAATCTCCCTTGGGTTGTATCTGTTGTAGTTCCTTGTCATAAGGAAGAAAATCAGATAATTCAAAAGAGATGCAATAATAGGAACTGCAACATACCACTGACCTGAAAGGAAATGCTGAATTATCTCAACTCCGATGATAACCAGGTAGAAAATGGACATCCATTTCATCTTAACAGGGATGATAAAGTACAGTAAAACCTGCATATCCGGGAAGCAGGTGGAAAATGCTAAAAATATAGAAAGATTAATATAATAGGTGCTGATGAAGCTTCCTATTCCAATCGGTGTGGTCTTATTTATTAAGAAATAAAGACCGTAAGTAATGAAGGCACCAACTAATGTAAATAAAAGGCCTCCAAAAATATAAACATTAAATCTGAAGGTTCCCCAAGTATTTTCAAGGGATGATCCCAATTGATAATACAGGAAGAACATAATTAATGCCCAAAGTAAACTTGTCTGAGGTGGAATAATCACCCAAGTAATAATTCTCCAAATCTGACCATGGAAAATATAATATGGCTCAAGTGTCATATAATCC
>JAEEGH010014586.1_pt1 | contig 17228 bp, 16 predicted proteins | sample 9134181 | NCBI WGS metagenome assembly JAEEGH01 (sample SAMN16246544, study PRJNA631951) | gut metagenome | biome: gut microbiome; feature: rumen; material: DP-attached | host: Bos | place: Iran: Karaj | collected 2018-10
TGGCCGGACGGATCACCGAGGTATACGGATGGGCGGAGGACGACCTGCTCAGGGGATCCCAGCAGACCACCCTCTTCAGCGACAGCTTCTCCGCGCCCCGTCCCGCCCCGAAACCAGCGGAGCCCAAGCGGGCGGAGAAGAAGCCCGAACCCGCTCCCGAGGAGCCCAAACCCAAGAAGAAGGTCTCCCTCGACGACTTCTTCCGAGTCCCCGCGCACCTTTTCGTATAATACGCGCGAGGGCACGGTTTATATACGGGATAGTTATGCTTTCGATTTACGGAACCGTAGGCTCCGTCGGAAATGTACCCTACTGGGCGAATCCGCTATAGGTGATTTATATGGCAGACGAAAACACTGCAGCACACCCCCAGGGAAAGAGCATGTACAAGTACATCGCTGAGGCCTGGAACAACCCTAACCAGGGTTACGTCAAACAGCTGAACATCGAGAGAAGGATCATGTGGAGGAGGGAAGAGAACTTCCTCCGCATCGAGAAACCCACCAGGCTCGACAGGGCAAGGGCTCTCGGATACAAGGCCAAACAGGGATACGTCCTTGTCAGGGCAAAAGTCAGGAAAGGAGCCTTCCAGAAGAGGCACATCAACCACGGTAGGCGTGCCAAGAGGAAGGGAGAGGAGCAGCTCATCGTCGGCAAATCCCTCCAGAGGATGGCCGAGGAAAGGACCCAGAAGAGGTACAGGAACCTTGAGGTTCTCAACTCCTACTGGGTTGGCGCAGACGGACAGAGCGAGTGGTACGAGGTAATCCTCGTTGACCCCGGACACCCCGTCATCCAGCACGACCCCAAGATCAGCTGGATCTGCAACAACAAGCAGAAGAACCGTGTGTACCGCGGACTCACCTCCGCCGGTGCCAAGGGCCGTGGACTCAGGAACAAGGGCCACGGAGCCGAGAAGGTAAGGCCTTCCGGCGGTGCTAACGGAAACAGGAACAACTGAGCCTGATTCCACCTGCCCCTTCGGGGGCAGGCCACACTCAGTCTTTTTAACAATAATTCCAAAGAAATGCGATTCCCGTACAGGGTATCGCAATGCCCTGTTCACTGGGCGAGACGCCTGCGGGGAGAGGCCTCCGCTTCGGCACGGTAGACCTTCATCTGCTCCGCGACCTCGTCGTCGGTCATGCCGATCGTAGGGAAGAACACGGGCATGTCGCCCTGCTCGAAGTCCGCGATCTGGTTGATGTCGAGACCCTTGGAGATGCCGAGGTACTTGCTCGAGAATATTCCGTCGTCGACCACCTTGAGATTGGGGTCGAACTCGCGGAGCACGTCGAGACCGTAATCGCCCTTGACGTAGACCTTGCAGCCTCTCTTCATCATCAGCAGCGCGGAGAGCAGGCCGCGCTCGTTCTCGACCTCGGCGAGGATGTGCCCCTGGGTTCCGATGGGGAGTCCCGCGTGGCAGTAGATGTAATCCTGGAAGATGTAGGTCTCCCTGGGCCTCGCCTCCACCCAGAATATGATGTCGGGGTTGTGGAGGTCCACCTTGGGGTCCTTGTCGAGGTTGGCGTTCCAGATGGCGTCGCCGCATGCCTTGGCGAGCTCCATGCTGTTGAACTTCTGATTTCCCTCGCGCCTGGCGCGGACGGCGAAGCTCTTGCCCTTGACCATACGGCTCTTGGAGTACTCGGCGACCTTGGCGGTGATGTCCTCCATGGCGGTGCCTGCGGTCTCGCAGAGGGACACGGAGCCCACTCCGAAGACCTTCTTCAGAGAGTTCACAGCGGCCTCCACGTCGGCGGTCTCGATGAAGAAACGGGCCTGGCCGCGGATGACGAATGCCTCCACGCCGTCGGCTGAGAACATCTGGATTATGTTGTCCTTGAGACGGTTCTCCCAGTTGTTCCTAACCTTGATCCCTTTAAGACCGATTTCAGAGTACCTCATCAGGAGGATTGCCACTGTTTCACCTTAGCTGGAATACGGGGGTAGTATTATTATAACTTGTTACACTAAACAGGCATAATGGACCCTACGATGCTCTTGGTACTGTTGCTCATCGCCGTGGGAGCGGGTATCGTAGGCGCGCTTTTCGGATTGGGAGGAGGGATCATCTTCGTCCCCGTCCTCACCATTCTCTTCGGTCAGGATGCCACCACCGCTGCCGCAGCAAGCCTCGTGGGCATCGTAGCGACCTCCACCGGCTCTGCCAAGAGATATGTCAAAAAAGGTTTGTCAAATGTTCGCCTAGGCATGCTGATGGAGATAACCACCACGATCGGAGCCATAATCGGAGCGATAATCGCCACTTACATGGAGAATTGGGCGCTTTTGGTGGTGTTCGCCATGGTCATGCTGTACAGCGGAATCAAGATGGCCGTCTCCCCGGAGAAGATCATCACCGGGGAAGAGGGTTCCGGAGAGATGACCTTCAGGTACTCCGACCCCGCTTCGGGTGTCGAGGACAGCACCTACACGGTGAAGCACTGCAAGAGCGGCATGGCCCTCTGCACGGTGGCGGGAGCGGTGTCCTCCATGACGGGTGTCGGAGGAGGGAGCATCAAGGTCCCCCTGATGAACATCTACATGCACATCCCCATCAAGGTGGCCAGCGCCACCAGCAACTACATGATCGGGATCACCGCCTTCTCCGGTGCCATCATCTACTTCATACAGGGAGCGATCTCTTATCAGATCGCCGCGGCCGTCGCCATCGGCGCCTACATCGGTGCCATCATGGGCACCAAGATCTCCGAGAGGGTCAACGCCTCCGCCATCAAGAGGTACATGTCGGTGGTGTTCTTCTTCATCTGCATCATCATGCTCGCCAAGGCAGGAGGGTACCTATGAGCCTCAACGACGAGACCTCGTGGGTCCTGAAATGGGGCACCGTGGTCGGCCTAGCCATCATGGCCGTGGGGCTCGTCCTCTCGTTCGCGGGATTCTCCGAGGACATCATGGCGGCAGGGATCCTCGTGCTGATATTCACCCCCGCCGTGGGCGTCGTAGTCACCACCAAGTGTCTCGTTCAGGAGAAGGATTGGAAATGGGTGAAGGTCGCAATCCTGCTGATAATCATCCTCGCGGCAGGCTGCGTTCTCAGTTACCTGACCTGATCACTTCGGCGGATCCTCGCGCTTGCCGGCACGCCAATCCCTGATGGCGTCGAGCCTCTTGCGGTAGTAGACCTCGTTGCCCCTGTCGCCCGGCTCGTAGTACCTGCGGTCCCTGAGGGCGTCGGGGAGGCACTGCATGCGGGTGATCTTCTCTTCGGTGCCCTCCGCATATTCGTAGCCCTTCCCGTAGCCGAGGTTCTTCATCAGCTTGGTGGGGGCGTTGCGGATGTGCATCGGGACGGGCTCCGCGGGGCTGTTGCGGACATCGCTCAGAGCGGCGTCGATCGCGACGGCGATGGAGTTGGAGCGGGGCGCTAGTGCCAGATAGGCCACGGTCTCGGCCAAGGCGTACCTGCATTCGGGCATGCCCATGTTCTTGCAGGCGTAGAAACAGGAGGTCGCCATGACCTGCGCGTTGGGGTCCGCGAGACCCACGTCGTCGCCGGCGAACTCGATGAGACGGCGGGCAATGTAGATGGGATCCTCCCCACCATCGAGCATGCGGGCGAGCCAATAGATGGCGGCGTCCGGGTCGCTGTTCCTCATGGACTTGTGGAGGGCGGAGATGATGTTGTAATGCTCCTCCCCGTTGCGGTCGTACAGGAGCGAACGGCGGGAGATGCAGTCCTCGACCGACTTCTCGGTGACGGTGACCTTGCCATCCTTCACGGGACAGTTGGCGACGGCCGCCTCCAGGGTGTTGAGGGCGGTCCTCGCGTCGCCGTTAGCGTAGACGGCGATGGCGGAGATTATCTTCGGGTTCACCGTCACCTGCAGGCCGGGGAACCCGCGGGGGTCGGTCAGGGTGCGTTTCAGAAGGGATTCTATGTCCTCCGTGCTCAGTCCCTCGAGGACGAAGACCTTGCAGCGCGAGAGCAGTGCGGAGTTCACCTCGAACGAGGGGTTCTCGGTCGTCGCACCGATGAGGATGATGCTGCCCTTCTCCACGAACGGGAGGAAGGCGTCCTGCTGCGCCTTGTTGAAACGGTGGATCTCGTCCACGAAGAGGATGGTGCGGCGGCCCATGGAGCGCCTCTTCTCGGCGGCGGCCATGATCTCCTTGACCTCCTTGCTGCCGCCGGTGACCGCGCTATAGGGGACGAACTCAGCCTTGGTGTAGTTGGCGATGATCGTCGCGAGGGTGGTCTTGCCCACACCCGGCGGACCCCAGAATATCATGGAGGTGATGCGGTCCTGCTCGATCATGTTGCGGAGGATCCTCCCCTCGCCGATCAGGTGGCGCTGGCCGCAGAACTCGTCGAAGGTGCGGGGACGCATGCGGCCTGCCAGCGGCATGCTGGCATCGGGCTCCGCAGGCTTCTTCTCCTCCTCGAACAACACGGTCTGGACCATGGCTTATCGGATAAGTGATGGCGGATAAGGATAAAGAACTTGACCGTCAAGAGAACAGAGAAAGAAGAATGGTGCAAGGGACGAGATTCGAACTCGCGGACCGCTATGGATTAGACCCTGAATCTAACGTCGTTGGCCAGGCTTGACTACCCTTGCGTTATGTTCCGTCAAACCACGGTACTATAAAAATTATGTCGAAAAGGTTTGGTTTTGGCATCGGAGCGACCCGATGCCGTGTGACAATGAATGTACCCTTATCAGGCCTTCATGATCTTGAGCCAACCGTTGCTGCGGTAGACTGCGAGGTTCCTCTTCTTGAGGTACTCCTCGAACTCTTCCCAGCTGATGACGACGAGCCTGTTGTTGGTTCCCTTAGTGAACTGAATTCCGTCGGTGGTGTCGCGGACGCGTCCTGCAACGAGTCCCTTCTTCTTTGCGATCATCTTGACTTCATCCATATCCTTGCATTTGTCCATTGCCATTTCTAATCCCCCAGCCTAACTGGCTGAATGTGTTCTTATCCACATAGCGTATATATATTATTTTTTGCACTTTTTCAGTTGCCAGCAGTTAACGGGTAATATTTCGAGTTGGATGTGTAACACCCTAGTACCGTTTTTTACAATAGCAATGTCCCAGAATTTGATGGAATATTCATCCAATTTTATTCTGTGCCCAAAGCACTCTTTTTATAAAGAAACGGCCCTGTCGAGAACATGGAAGGACGTCCGAAATTATCATTGGATTCCGATAAAGATAACAACATGACCGCCGAGAGAGCGGCCGCTATCGGTATCAAGTTCGGACTCAAGTTCCCTTCCGTCGCGGTCATCAGGGATTCCGATCCGAGCAGCGAGATGGTCTCGCAGGCGCTCATCTCGGGACTCCTCGCGGCAGGTTCCACGGTCTACGACGCCAACCTCATCTCGGTGCCGGAGGCCTTGGCCGCATTCTCGGCCGACTGCGGATGCATCCTCTCGGTGGGAGACCCCGACGAGGACGGCAAGGTCAGCAGCATCGTCCCCTATTCCTACGACGGCACCCCCCTCGACAACGAGGAGATCCACGAGATCCTCCGTCAGGAGTCCGACAAGCTCCCCGATTACAAGGGGATTGGACGCTACGTGCGCGTGGAGGATGCCGAGAAGAAGTACCTGAGCAAGATCGCCTCCACCGGCGTGTCCTCACAGGGTTACGTCATCATCGACTGCGGATGCGGAAGCACCTCCAAGTGCGCCCCGCAGATGCTGAAGGCCATAGGGGCGGACGTCGTCACCTTCGACGCCTACGACTGCGCGGGCAAGCTCCCCAGGCACCCCGGTCTCGCCAAGACCAACCTGATGAACATCGCCAACTTCGTGAACGCCAGCATCGGAAGCATCGGAATCGCCTACAACGGCAACGGTACCCGCCTCGCCCTCATGGACGAGAGCGGGAAGTACGTTCCCGGCGACAGGCTCTGCGCCCTCATGCTGATGTACCTGCAGCCCACCGTGGCCGTCATCCCCTTCGACTCCCCCTGCGTGGTGGAGGACGCCTTCAACCGCCCCCTCGGACTCAAAGGAGAGCCCGACAACGACAGGAAGCTCATCAGGGCCAAGAACGACCTGCAGTCGATCATCACCGCCATGAAGGAGAACAACGCGGACTTCGGAGCCCTCACCAACGGTACCTTCATCTTCCCCGAGCTCGGCTACTGCCCCGACGCGCTCTACGCCTCGGCGGTCATCAGCGAACTCGCCGGCAAGAGGAGCATCCGCAACGTCCTCGAAGACATCCCCGTCTACTCCAACAGGTCCTTCAGGATCGACTTCGACGGCGACATGAAGAAGTTCGCCAACAAGCTCGAGGAGAGGATCGGTTACTACGACATCGTGGACAGGAGCATCTCCGGCGATGCCTGGAAGATGATCCTCAAGCACGGAACCTACACCATCAAGCGCAGCGATGCGGACCCCAAGAAACTGGTCATCTTCGCCGAATCATCCGACCTGGTGTACCTCATCACCATGCTCGAGCAGGCCAAGGACATGATCAGCTTCTGTATCTGAGGCGTTTGTAAAAATTTAATTTACTTCTGTGCCGTCAGCGTACAGCATGGGGATCTCTATCTCGTCCCCGAAGGAATTGTAGGCCCTCCAGCTGCTGCGGTCGTAGGGCTGGCAGGTAATGAAGTGTATGCCGCCCATGTGCCCGAAGACCTCGTAGTCGTCCTCCGAGGCCTCCGCCGAGAATCCGGGATGGGAGTGGGCGGAGCCGGAACGGGCGTAATCGATGGGATCCATCCATTCCATGATGAAGCTGTGGGAATCCCCGAAAACCGTACCGGGGAGCATCACGATCTCGTCGATGATGCCGTCGTGGGCGCGGTGCAGGCAGATGAACTCATCGGGATAGGTGGACTTGGCGGCCTCGTTGAGACCGTCGATGAAATCTACGCTCACCCCTTTGATCTTCATATCGCGTTCACCAATTTCTCCCTGACACGGGAATAGAAATCCTTGCCGAACATGACGAAACGGACCTTCTCCTTGGAACGCTGGAAGTCGATCTTCACGCCTCCGGGAACCTCGTGCTCGGCCTGCCCGTCGATCACCAGGAGACAGCCCCTGTCGAGGACGCACTCCACGGTGATGTCCGCGTCCGCGGGGACCACGATGGGCCTGCATGCGAACTTGTAGGCTGCCATGGGGACGATGACGAACGCGTTGACATTGGGGTCGATGATGGGCGCCCCGAGACTCATGGCGTAACAGGTCGAACCCGTAGGGGTGGAGATGATGATGCCGTCGGCGCGAAGCTCAGTGGCGAGCCTTCCGTCGACGTAGACCTTGAACTGCCTGATCTTCCCGATGGTGTCGGTGTGGACCACGGTCTCGTTCACGGCGGGTTCGAGCTTCTTGCCGTTGTAGTAGGTGTCGAGCTTGAAGCGCTCCTCGATGGAGAACTCCCCGCGGATGAGACGGGCGAGACCCTCCTCGATATGGTCGATATCGATCTCCGCCAGGAAGCCGACGCCTCCCGCGTTGATGCCCACGATGGCGGCCGAGTTGCTCATAGCCGTGCGCAGGATCGTGCCGTCCCCGCCGATGGTCACTATGATGTCCACGTCCATATCCGCCACGGGTACGGACGGTATACCCAGGATCTCTCCCGCGGCGGGATCGACGACCACGTTCTCCTTCTTCAGGCAGGCGTACGCCCTCTCGACGTACTCCTTCGCCTTGGGGACGTTGGGATTCACCAGCAGACCGTACTTGCGGTCCTTCTTGATGAACGGGTGCCCGTTCACGGCGAAATCGAAGAGCTCGGGCTGTCCGCAGGCGAAGAAACTTGAGCGGGCGTCCAGGTTGAAGGGCATGTCCAGGGGATTGCCGTCGAGGTCGAAGATGTGTCCTCCCGCCTCCTTCAGAAGGAGATAGCTGGCGGCGATGTCGACCACCCTGATGCCGCGGTTGAAGTTCTCGGAGTGCATGTAGAAGCCGTCGGCCTGACCCTCGGCCACAAGTGCCAGCTCCAGGGATGCGCACCCGTAGGAGCGGGACGAGGGGACCCTCTTGGCCAGTGCGAACGCCTTCGGGTCCGCGCCGTTGCCGAGATAGATCATCATGAACATCTCGCGGGGGTTGAGGTCGCGCACGTGCACCTGCTTCCCGTCCTTGAAAGCACCCTTGCCGCGGAGGGCCCACAGGGACTCACCGGTGGTCAGGTTGCGCAGGTAGGCGGTGTGGATGTCGGAGAGCTTGGACCTTCCGACGGCCATGGAGATGGTGAACATCGGGACCCCGGCGATACAGTTGGAGGTGCCGTCGATGGGATCCAGGACCAGGACGTCCTCGTACCCGTTGTCGACGTAGCCGATCTCCTCGCTGAGCACGTTCAGGGGAATGTTGTGGCGCGCGATGTAATCGAGAACGGTATTCTCCGCTATCTTGTCCACCTCGGAGGTCGACGTGCCGTCGGCTCCCATGCCCAGGTCCTTGCCCCTCTCCTCGAGGGTGGGGATGAGATCGACCGACTTCTTCACTGCGTCCGCGATGGCGGACAGTGTCTCAAGCAGAGAATCCATGCAAGGTTATCACTCGCGCGCTTATTAACGATATCGCGTGCGAACCGATATTAAGAGGGAAACCATCAAAGAGGGCATGGAGCCCCTGGCATTCACGGACAGCACGGTATTCTCGGAGCGGAGGAGGCTCTACACCGTATCGGCCGCGCCCGGGAAGAGGGTATACGGGGAGCGCACCCCCGTGATCGACGGCGTGGAGTACCGCGAATGGTCCCCCATGCGCAGCAAGCTGTCCGCCTACCTCACCAACGGCGGGAAGGTCCTCCCCATCGGGAAGGGGACGAACGTCCTCTATCTGGGAGCATCGAGCGGCACCACCCCCTCCCACGTATCCGACATCGTCGGCGACGGGAAGGTATACTGCGTGGAGTTCGCCCCCCGTATGTTCAGGGAACTGGTGAAGAATTCGGAGTCCCGCCCCAACATGATGCCCATCCTGGCCGACGCCACCAAACCCTCGGAGTACGAATTCATGGTCTCCGGGATAGATGTGGTCTACCAGGACGTGGCCCAGAAGAACCAGGCCGACATCCTGGCCGACAACATGGACAAGTTCTCGGCGAGATACGGCATGGTCGCCGTGAAAGCCCGTTCGGAGGATGTGGCCGAGAACCCCAAGGAGATCTTCCGGAAGGCGGAGGCCCGCCTGAAGGCGAGAGGGTTCAGGATCCTCGACACCCTGAGCCTCGAACCTTACGAGGATTCCCACGAGATGATCGTGGTGGAGAGAGCATGACCCAGACCGATACGGATGAGACCGTCTACACCGTCGCGTTCAAGGATGGAAGATTCCTGATGGTGTGGAATCCCAAGCGCAAGGGCTGGGAGATGCCCGGCGGCCACGTGAAGTCCGGCGAGACCCTCGAGGAGGGCGCCGTGAGGGAGTTCGCGGAGGAGGCCGGATATTCCGTCAGGATCGTCAAAATGAGGGATCTGGGATATTGCCACGTCTTCGCCGCGGTACTCGGGGAGAAGCTCCCCGGCGCGCCCGAGATGAGGGTGGAACTCTTCGGCGAGATCCCCGATGAACTGTTCTTCGACAGGGCCGAATACGAGGATGTCGTCCCTTGGGCCAGGAAAGAGACCTCCGGTCTGTGACCCTTTACTTTATATATACCCTTATAATAACGAGGTTCAGCCTCGCCGCCTAATGGAGTGAAACATTATGGCAAGAATGCATACTAGAAGAAAGGGAAAAGCTTGCAGCAAGCGCCCCATGATCTCCGAGAACCCCTCCTGGGTCCCCCTCAACGCCACCGAAATCGAGGACCTGGTCGAGAAGTTCACCAAAGAGGGTGTCAGCCCCGCTATGATCGGAATGATCCTCAGGGACCAGTACGCAGTTCCCAACGTCAAGCTCGCAACCGGCAAGACCGTCACCGAGATCCAGGCCGAGAAAGGAGTCAAGGGAGACCTTCCCGCCGACCTCGCCCAGCTCATGGTCCGCGCCATCAACCTGAACAACCACCTCAAGGTCAACCACAAGGACATCTCCAACAAGAGGGGTCTTGCGATGATCGAGGCCAAGATCAGGCGTCTCGAGCGCTACTACAAGGAAAAAGGAGTTCTTCCCGCCACCTGGAAGTACTCTCTCGCTAACGCAGAACTGATGCTTAAGTGAGGTACATGGACGATTCCGTCCTCCCTTCCAAACTTCTTACAGACCTTACACTGGCCGCGGACACCGTCCGCGGCCACGACTTTATTCACATCTATTCTCATTTCGATACCGACGGCCTGACCGCCGCCGCTATTGCCGCCAAGGCGCTCGCCAGGGCAGGGAAGGAGTTCATCGTCACCATCTTCCCCACTCTCACCGAGTCGCAGATGGAGATCATCGAGGGTTCTGAGGACGAATGCGTCCTCGTCACCGACCTCGGGGCCTCCTACGTGAAGCGCTTCGACGCCATGAAGCAGGACGTTGTCATCCTCGACCACCACACCGTCGGGGACCTGGCGACCAGGGTCTGCTACGCCAACCCCCACCTCTACGGCATCGACGGCATGACCTCCGGATGCGGAGCGAGCATGTCGTTCCTTTTCGCCATCACTCTCGATGAGAAGAACTGGGACCTGGCCCCGCTGGCCATCATCGGCATGGTGGGGGACAGGCAGCACCTCAACGGCATGTCCGGGATCAACACCTACATCTTCGCCGAGGCCTCCAAGAGGGGCATGGTGGAGACCATGCAGGGTTCCCTCATCCCCTACGGGAACATCTCGACCGAGCTGTTCATGAGCACCGAGCCCTTCATCAAGGGCGTGAGCGGGGACTCCGAAGGCACCAGGAAGTTCCTGGAGCAGGCGGGCATCGGGCCCGACAAGAGCCTCAGCAGCCTCACCCCCGAGGAGTCCATCAGGCTGTCCTCGCTGATAGCCGTGAAGCTCATCGAACAGGGCGTCACCAGGGACAAGCTCGAGGAATGTGCCAGGACCAGGTATTATCTGCCCGCCTGGGGCACCGACGCGGAGACCATGTCCTCCGTGGTCAACGCCTGCGGCCGCCAGGAAGTGCCCGGTGTCGGCGTGGCGGTATGCCTCGGCGACGGGAGCGCCCTGGAGCAGGCCAAGTACATCGACGCCGAATCCAGGAAGAAGGTCATGGACGCCGTGTGCGACATCGTCAACAAGTCCAAGATACAGGAGATGGACCACATCGTGTGGTTCGATTCCTCCGATTCAGGTTACACGGGAATGCTCTGCGGCATCGTCATGAGCTTCCTCGGCAACCCGAACAAGCCCACCATCGGGGTCAACTGCTCCGAGGACATGGCCAAGGCCTCTTCGAGGGGCACGTTCCCCCTGCTCGACAGAGGGGTGGATCTCGCGGAGGCCATGAAGCGCGGATGCGCCTCGGTCGGCGGAGAGGGCGGGGGACACAGGATCGCCGCGGGCGGTTCTTTCGACAGTGCCAGACGCGACGAGTTCCTGAAGAACGTCGACAGGATCGTCGGCGAACAGATGTCCAAGCACTGAGCTCACAGCAGCCTATGCAACGGCATCCAACGCAATGTAAGCGGACGTACAGATGTTGTTCTCCGTGATTAGCAATCCCTCATCTGCCACAAACTATTCCCGGAGACATCCTGTAATCCAGGGATTCAAAGTACGGCTAGTCGATTATTGTTGACACCATATCCGCTCGCATTGTGGGCATCCATATCTGTCTACATTAATTCCAAAAAATAACACCCTAGCAATATAATACTCATTCAGTGATTATCGGATAATGGTCGGAAAAATGGCATTACGGCTTTCTGCAGATCTTCTCGATATGCCTGAAGAGGAATCGTTGATATCTTCCTCGACCATTGAAGATCCTGCAGAATCATTTCGTGCTTCTGAATTTGAATCGAATAAGATTTACTATATTTCTGATTTACATCTAGACAACACACTAGCTAAACAATATGGTCTGAATCCCAACAAAAAACAAATCAAATCATTCATAGACCATGCGGTCAATGACCTGAGTCAATCATTCTCTGATCTAGACAGCGATCATGTTCTAATCTTCAATGGGGACACTGCCAATGAGTTCCTTCTAAACAAACTATTCTTCACGGCTGTGAGACAGAAATTCCCCCGGCACACAATCGTAGTAATCCTCGGAAACCACGAATTGTGGGGACGGGGTTGTTCTGGAACAACGGTTGAAGACATTGTGACCGAATATCGTTCCTTCTTCGCTACATTGAACATCCAGCTACTGCATAATGATCTTTTGGCATTCGGTTGGGGCAAGACATTTTTCCTTTCCGAAGAATCGATTCTAAATGCAACTGATGAAGAACTAGAGGACGCTGCCCAGGCTTGCCCCTATTTCATACTGGGAGGTACTGGTTTCACGGGTTACGAACCCACTCATAATGCTTCTCGCGGGTATTACCGCGAAACCATCAAAACCGTAGAAGAAGACCGCCAGCAATCCGATAAATTCAGAAAAGTCTACGATAAAGTACTCAAAACATTCAGCCAAAAACGGCTATTCGTGGTTACACATAGTCCCAAGAACCAGTGGTCTCCCGAAGGTACTCTGGATCGCTGTATCTACATTTCCGGACACACTCACAGGAATACAATCAGGCTTCTAGGGAACCGTGCGGAATTTGCTGATAATCAAGTAGGATATTACGGTAACCGTTTTATTTTCAAGACAATTAGCCCAACATACCCCATTGATATCTTTAGCGAGTGGGGGGATGGAAAATATCTGATTCCAGGTGGATTATACAGTAAATTTTACAGCAACCTTGGACTATCAGCTTCGATAGATAACCGCATCAAAGTTCTAATGCTCAAACGTTCAGGTTACTATTGTTTCCTCCTCCGTAAACCCAACGGAGCATACTGGTTACTGGCCGGGGGCAGAAAAAGAAACATCAGCCATACACCAAACGAAATCTACGACAACATGGTAGACTACGCTTCCAAAATGAATGACGTCTTCTCTGAATACAACTCTAAGCTTGCTAAGATTTCAAAATTTGTAAAATCATTCGGAGGAAACGGGAGGATACATGGTTGTATTGTGGATATAGACTTCTACAACCATCTTTATCTGTGTCCTTTCACCGGGAAACTGACTCCGTATTTCGCAACGGATATGGTCCACAAACATGTTTACCCTACAATCGAAAAACTCCTTTCCAAAGAAGCACCAGCGTTATTGAGCCAGTATCAAGAAAAACTGAAGGAACTCGGTAAAGAAGATTTCAGCAAAACACTTACAAAAAACCAACCTGCAGATAAGGTCCAGTACTACAGTTCCACTGATATATACAAAATCTCCAGAGTCTTCTTGACCTTTCAGTATCTAAGCACGGCCCATATCATACGTATGTGGATTGATACCAAATCTAAAGGTGACACACCGATATTGGCAACTTCGATGGGTTTCGATGAAATCCTGCCAGATGAATCATCGAAAGAAAAGTCCATAGACATCTACAGTAATCCAACGAATGTAGTAGATCTTACAGAAGAACTGGCCAGAGCACCATCCGATTACGAAGAATATGTCAAAAAAGCTTTCATTCCATTATGTATCGATTCAAAACGTCGTAGCAATCTATGGGGAGCTCTAGCAGACAATTTCTACATAGGCAAACGTCTGACCCAATATGACATACTTCGCTATCTCTATTTCTCAAAAAATAAACATCTAAAAAAGAGGGATTTCGAAGAATACTTGGAATATGCAGAAAAAGAGGTGAAATGATGATCCTTCTTCCTGTCAATACCCACAGCCCATCAGAACCTACTGAAGAAAATGATCTTACAACACCAAACGATGCCCTCAGATGGTTCTTTTTCAACCCACATCGCTTCATCTGGACCAGATTAATGCTTTACAGCTATAACAATAAGGTTCTGATTGATTTAGAGGACCACATCCAATACCTACAGCAGTCTGCTACCGAGAGTCAATTTCCTGGATTGAATGAGAATGAAAGGAATGCATATATCAAAAACGGTTTCTGTACGTTGATGTGTGAGGAAGCTGCACGCATAAACACCTACATGGCCAAGGCTTATGAGTCCCTGTGCGGTGCGATGGGAATTAAAGATCCTGCTCCCTTGAATGTCTGGTCATTTTTTTCTCAGGTCCCTAGCCACAATAAGATTAGTATGGAGGGACTTTCAGTAATGCTCCCCTTCCGTAGCCTTTGGGAAACGGAATACGAATTACCATACCTGGTTGGAGAATTGAATGCGATTCTGAAACAGATAAAAAAAGAAAAAGAAGAGCGTTCAACCGATTATTCCAAGCTTTCATCGGAAGATCTCGTCGAATTGATTATTGTTAGACTGTATGCTAAAAGTCCAGAATTGCTTCGTGAGTATGAAACTATCATCAGACTTGTGTTGAAGGCTAAGCAATGACTAGAATCGATACAGAAAAAGAACTGGGAGAGTACACTTGGGAAGATATCGGCTATCCTATGTGCATCCGCCTAGACAGACGTTTGGCAGTAAAGGATTCCGAAAAACCATGCCAGAAGCACATTTTCTACTATGTTTCCGACTTACATTTGGATAACAAACTTCGGATGATATACCCTAACGGGTATAACCAGGAGATTATTAACCGGTACGTCAAAGAAGCTATCCTCAAAGTAATGTTCCGTCCGGTGAACTATAGCTCCCAGGAGTATCTCAGAGAATTCAGCTACGGTGCAACGGTGATTATCTGCGGTGATATCTCCGGAGATTACAAAGTAACTACTACCTTCCTCAGCGAATTCACCAAGGAGATTAAGCAATACGGCGGAATTCCGATTTTTGTTCTAGGAAACCATGAATATTGGAATCTGGATGGAGTAGTATTTAACAAAGAAGGTTACTCTGTAAAGGATATAGTTAACAAATACCGCAAATTCTGCCAAGAGAACGATGTTGTTTTTCTTCAGAACGATGTATTACTCCTTGACGGTACGGACGCCTCGATTGTCGACGGCGAGGCGGTACTGAATGCTTCCGATTCCGATCTCGTGAATGTCTTCAGCGAACATGAATATATCCTCTTTGGCGGAACTGGTTTCTCCGGCAAGAACAGAAAATACAACGCTGATTCAGGACTTTACAAGAATACAATACGCTCCTACGATGAAGACCGCAGATATACAGAAGAATTCGATAGACTGTATCAGAAGATGTATTCAGTATTCGGAAAATACAATAATGTTCTGGTTGTCACCCACAATCCACCACGTGACTGGCTTTCTGGCCCACCCTGCCCAAACTGGGTGTATTTTCACGGACATACTCATCAAAAAGAATTCGTTTTCGGACCAGAAATGAAAATCTTGGCGGATAATCAATGGGGCTGGACAAAGACGAGGAACGGTCTGAAATGCTACGTTGCCGATGTTGAAACCGATATGTTCCGCCACTATCGTGATGGAGTTTACATCATCACAAAAGAACAATACCTGAATTTCCTCGATCACAAAGGTATCTACTGCGATATGAAAAGGGATGGCCAGATAGTGATGCTCAAAAGGGAAGGATTCTACTTGTTCCTTCTCAAGAAAACCGACTCTAAGTACTATCTTCTCGAAGGCGGTAGGGTTCATAAAATGCCTACACAGTCGATCGAACAAATTTATAGAGACATGATACACGTAGCCGCAAAAATTCTGGATAGAACCGAATCCAGAAGAGAATATCTAAAACAGGTCTCTGATTTTGTCAAGAGTATTGGTGGTTCAGGAAGAATACACGGCAGTATCGTGGATATAGATTTGATGAACCACCTCTATGTCAATATGCTAGATGGCCAAATTACACCGTATTACGCAACCGACATTGTGAACAAGGTGGTCTATCCTGATATTAAACTACTTTTGAAAGCTCACAAGAAAAACCTGCTCCCGGCATATGAACGCTCAATCAATATGGGTGGTGAAAAAAGCCTACTTATCATCAACCCCTTGTTGAGTGCAGACCCTAACGGAACACAATACACTGATACTGATATTTATTCCACATCCAAGATCATGAGTCGCCTACAATATACAGCAGATTTCAACATAATCCGCCAATGGGTAGAGCCCGAACTCGACACTACTATAGATGATGAAATACAGGTAGAAATCATCGATAAATCCCATGTCATTAAAGGTCCTCTTACACTGAGAAACCCCTATGAGATCAGTAGCGAAACAGGGGTCAGATCTCCAAAGGGTGTCACAATCTATGCGGATCCCTCGCTCGATGACTCTCTTCATATCTCGATAGAGGGCACCCAGTTCGAAGTGACGACCGGACCGGGGGAATTCGTCAGCCTCCCTTCGGTAGGCGGGAAACGGAAAATATTGGTGAACTACAAGGGTGTGGAAACGGCCATACTTCTCAACATGTGCATCCTGGGAGCCATACAGATCCTGCCCCCGGCCGGGATTGATTCGGGCAGATTCGTACGCTACAAGAACTATACGAGGCCGCTGCCCGATTTTTGACTGCTGGGTATAGGTAGATGAAGGTCAGATCACCTGCAGCAGCATCCTCCGACCGGTTCGTCGTCCCCGCAGCAGTCGAACTTCCCGTAGTGGTGCGACCTGTCGCCTCTCGCGTGCAGATGCTTCCCGTAACGGGTCCCCGAACACATCGAAGCGGTGTTGCCGCACACGGACTTGGGGCGGTTAGTATAGAAGCGGTGGCCGTTGTCGAGGTCAAACCATTCGGGATATCCCTCGATGCCTCCGTCGTAGATTACCGTCTGCCCGTAATCCTCGCATTCGTCCTCGAGATCGGCGAGCTTGAACGCTCTCACCGTGCGCGAGGTGAACCTCACGTCGCCGAGGACCTTCCTCATCTCGGGGTCGTCCACCTTTACGTCGCATACCGAGGTGTACCTCACGACCTGGAATCCCGCCTTCTCCATGGCCCGGCGGAAATCCTCGGTGTACATCGCACCGCCCAGGCATTCCCCTCTGATGACAGGGTCCGCATACACCTCGTCGGGCACCCTTCTGTCGGCGAAGACATCGGAGAAGTACAGCTCTCCGCCCTCCTTCAGCACGCGGTGGATCTCCTTGAACACCAGGTCCTTCCTCGGGGAGAGGTTGATCACGCAGTTGGAGATGACGACGTCCACCGACGCGTCCTCTATCCCTACGGAGCGCAGGTCCTCGATGTACCCCTGCCTGAACTCCACGTTCGGCCTGGAGTACCCGAACTTCTCGGTCTGGCTTTTGATGTGGGATTCGGCGACATCCAGC
>JAEEGH010014588.1_pt1 | contig 17225 bp, 17 predicted proteins | sample 9134181 | NCBI WGS metagenome assembly JAEEGH01 (sample SAMN16246544, study PRJNA631951) | gut metagenome | biome: gut microbiome; feature: rumen; material: DP-attached | host: Bos | place: Iran: Karaj | collected 2018-10
TGAACGTCTCCAGGTCTTCTTCGCTGAACGTCTTCACCCCGTCCTGGTAAAGCTCGAGCGAATCGGGGTCGGTCATGTCGGTGATGATTTCGCAACGCTCGCCGCCGACGAAGTCGACGGCCCCGCTCGGATTGCCGCGCTGCTTGCCGTATCCGAAGAACGGCTTATTTTTGGACATGTGGCACATGAGGAAACGCGTGCGCTTGTCCGAGACGCTGTTGTCGATTGTGGCGTCGAGGAGCGACCAGTCATTGCTGCTTATGTCCCCGCTCGCCCACGCGAAGTCGATCTGCGCCTTGAGGCCGGTCTCGGCGTTGACTCCCGTGTCGATGTACTGCGAACCCGTCGCCTCGATGTATTCGAGAAATGCGTCCGGCTCCTTCGTGACGGTCTCGCCCCTCGCGCAGATGCAGGCGCACAGCAAGAGCGCCGCGACGACCATGCGCCCTGCGCCGCCGCAAGCCTCTGGCTTGAACAAGCCCGAACCGGAATGTCTGTATTTTGCTACCATAGCCATACGGCTTTTATTCTATTATACCACACCAACCCCTATCGACTTCCAAACATTGAAGGCCATTGAAAACGGGGTACTTCATCCTCAATCTGCCTACTGCACTGTCAGGAACGTGCCGTTGAGCGGGGCGAACGGCTCGAGCCAGACGGAGTCGATGGAGATGCAGTCCGTGCCGGACTGCGTGTCGTTGAGGAACGAAAACACGTTTTCGCCCGCCTTCAGCAGTTCGCGTGGGATGGCGAAAGAATGGTCCCTTTTCGTGCCAGGCGCGTCCTTCGTCGCGATGCGTTCGCCGTTCAAGTCGATGCAAAGGCGCGTTCCCGCTCCACCGCCGTCGGGACCCGTGCGGAAGTGGAGAATCCAGTCGTACCCGCCCGCGAGCGACCGCGGCATCACCGCGTGCCAGCATTCGCGCGACTTCGTGTGGTCGCCGGTGTCCGTGCACAGCATCGCGCGCGGCACGTGGCGCATGTTGCCGTCCACCACGTGGTACTCGTCGTACACAGCCCCCTCGTGGCCGAAGTCCGTCCAGTCGTCGTCGCGCCTGCCCACCTGCCATCCGCCGCCGAGCACCGCCGCGTCGAGCGTCACCACGCCCGTGCCGCTGTCGATGCGCGTAACGGTGAGCGTGTTCGTGCCGACCGCGAGCGCCGCCGCCGGCACGAGCCAGCTCTGCGTCGCGCCCGCCTTGATCGGACGGTTGCCGAGCGACTTGCCGTTGACCGCCACGCCCAGCAGGCCCGCCGCCGAGTCGCTCGTAGCCTTCCAGCGGAATATCTGCGCGCGGCCGTCGTCATACCCGGCCTCAATCGGGAACTTGAACGTGACGGACACCCCGTTCGTGAGGCCACCGTTCGGAACGGGCCACAGCTCGCCGTCCACGTCGAACCCGCCCTCCGGCGCCGTGTCGGCGGAAAGCTCCGTCGTCGCGTCGTTCTCGACGCCCACGCGCCACGTCTCCGCGCGCGGCCAGCCGAGCGCCGCCAGGATCTCCTGCTCGGAAAGCGCCCGCTTCCAGCACGCAAACTGCTGGATGCTGCCCCTGAAGCACTTGTAGTGGTTGCCCGAACTGGTCGGGGGCATCTTGTATGTGCCGTTCTGGGGGGATTCCGTGCCGAAGCGCAAGAACGACCCGGGATTCGGCACGAGGTTCACCGTGTTCGTATACGTCTGCGACGCCTGCTTCAGCAGGCCGATGTCGGTGTTGCCGTCCGGCGTCGTCAATCCGTCCTTGACCAGGTACGCCGTCACCTTCTGGCCGTCCACCGTCACGGCGAAGTCCACCCAGCCGCAGCCGTTGGAAATCACGAAGCTATCGCCCAGATCCCAGCTGCTGTTGTACGTGTGGATCTGGAGCTTGCGCCACTCCGTGCTGGTCCCGGCCAGGCCGAACATCATGCCGCGCGAGTTGCCGTAGCCGAATCCGAGCAGCCACTGGGTGTCCAGCAGCGGCTCGGAGAAGTCGGGACGGAAGCGGACGATCCAGGTGTAGTGGCTGACGAAATTCGTAAGCGGCGTGCCGCACGTCACGGCACAGGGGGTGACATAGCCGGACGTCTGCGTCTCGTCCGTCCAGACGACTTCCTGCGGGAAGTAGAGCGTCTGCATCTGCCGCCCCACGCCGCGTCCGGGCAGGCGCACGAACTCGTTGGAGATGACGGGCTTGTGCCCCGCCGCGCCGTAGGTGCCGGTGGTGAGCACGACGGTGTTGAGGGAGTTGGTGATCTCGCCGACGTCGAGGATGTGGTTGCCGTTCTTGTCGACCGCCATGCCGCGCATCCAGATGTAGGCGTCCGCGAACACGTCCTCGCTGCGCGCCGCCGTGAGGTCGAGCGGGTCACTCGCCGCGCCGGTCGGGAAGAGGAAGAACCGCGCCGCGCGCCCCGGCCGTGCGTCGTCGGGCAGACGGTTCGTGACGGAGGTCGTGCCGGAGGCGATCGTGTCCAGCCGCTCGCTCTCCTTCCACTGCGTGATGTCCGCGCCCTTGTCGGCATCATCCCACGCCACCCACAGCTCCTGCTCGGCGTCCACGCCCGTGAACGCGAGCGTCGCCTCGCCGGGACCGTACACGGTCCCCCTGAAGCTGCTCACGGACACCGTCGCCGCCGGGAGCGCCGTGCTCACCGCAACCGCCGCCAACCCAAAGACAAATGACATTTTCTTCATTCCCTGCATCCTTCTACAGATTGCCATAAAACGGTATGATACCACATTCCGGCCCGCCCTTGAAGCGAAAAGTCTCCGCAATGTCACCGCCACCGAAGGACTCAGTACAATCCAAAGAGCCATTCCCGGGCAGTCACTACTTTGATTGAAAGGCCGTCTTCCGAAATTGTGTCATGGTCGTGGTCGGTTATCAGCAGCAGGTCTTTGCCCCCTGTCTTCTTCGCGACATTGCAACAAACGCTATCGTAAGCTGACCTGTTTTATCACGCCATAATCTTTCCCCTTCTCTCCCACCGCGCGAACACATGAATCATCTACGGTGGACCTTCTATAGAAGCGTCCGATCTTTTTTGACTAGTGCATTACTCAGACATGGGATTCCAACAGCTGGCGGACGGACGCAACCGCATCTTTAAATGAAATGTGTCGCGCATATTGGTACTCCAACTGGTAGCGCCGCCAGTATTCTTCCTGCACCCCACTATGCAATATACCATCAATGATGTCGGAAGCGCGATTCAACAATTCGCCAGTGCCGCATCTTGCAAATGTCGAGCGGAGCGCAGTCCTGAAAATCCTTGGACGGACCTTGCGCATGCGGGTGAGCATGTATACGTCGTAATAATCCCTTGGACGCGTGCCGACAACATTCCGCTTCAGAATTGACTCGCACTTCTCGGCAAGTATCGTTTCAACTGTATAGGCCAATAAATGATACCTGGTCTTGCCAAAGAAATTGCTCGGCAAATTTAGGACTTCTGGACGAGGGGTGATAGCATCCCCTTTCGTCACGTCAATCGAGAAAGGGACGCTCAATCCATGAAATCGCGCCATCAGCTTGACGCGGATGCCTCCATATCCCTCTACTTGTATCCTTATACGGCTGATTCCGACGACCGTGATCACGACGTCATCACCGACATCTTGTGCCGCGATGCGTGCGACGGCATGTCGGATGCTTCGTTGCGTCATCGGGAGGCCTATCACGGTAGCGTCCATGTCCATCGTCGAGCGCGCCTCTATCCCGATCATCGCAGAAATGAGCACGCCTCCTTTTACGACGAAATTCTCTCGGAACGGACTCTGCGCAAGCCTGGCAAGAAACCGCTCGAACATGAAATTCTGTATAACGGTTTGCGGCCGCAGCCCCAGCTTCTTGGCCAGGTTGTTCATCTTCGCCTTGAAGCTCATGCCGACAGGATCGCTCACGTCAAGACCCCCATGTATCTGGAAACCTCCTTCTCCACGGAAAAGGCACGAGCCGTTTCCACAAGACGCAGGATGTCCTTGTCTTTTCTCGCTGCATAGGCCCTCAGCCCGGCCACAAGCAACTCGACGTCAACGCGTCTTTCGTTGCGGACCATGTCGCAGATGGTTCGCTCGGAATCATAGCATCGCACTTCGTGTCCGAAAGCCGTTTTGCGAACCGTGGCTCCAAGTCCGTGCAACTCCGGCTTGACATAATGGCAGACGCAATCGCCACGGAGAGCCCCGCCCAGCGGCGCCTTCGTCGGAACGGTCACATGATACTGAATCGGGGCGCGGTCAGACAACCCATTGAGCCAAAGCGCAGTTTCGTGCGAGAACACAATGCGATCCGAGCGCAGATGCAGGACATACAGCTCGTCGCAAATCTCGCCAGACCTTATGTAGATGCCATGGGCAACTCGCTCCAAGACTCCCGCCTTGACAAGGTTCACCACCGCTTCGCGCGACAGACCGGCCCTGACGGCGTCGCTCGTACGAACGACCCCGCCATTTTTTTGCAGCAAACTATCAATTACTTCGACCATCCTCCTTGACTTTCCGACATATATTTTATCACCCGACTGTCTGAAAGTCAACCGGCTCCATTGTCGCCTGTACGCGGCAAATCCGTCGCGGAGGTTTAACCACGAAATACACGAAATGATGTTTTAGCCGTGTAGAGGCGGAGATGTGGAGTATTAGACCCCATAGTCCCCAAAGTATGGCTCGCCGGCTGCCGCCGCAGGCCCCGCCGTCAAAGGACTGCGGCGGCACGTTCGGGAACAAATTCGGGAATAAGCTTTTTGATCTTCGACCACACGCCGCCGGAGGCTACGCCGAGATCATAGTTCGACTGTAGGTTCAGCCAGAACTGCGGCTCCATCTTGAAGTACTGCCCGAGGCGGAGCGCCGTGTCGGCGGTTATGGCACGCTTGCCGCGCACTATCGCGTTGATGCGCGGCGCCGGGACATGCAGATCCAGCGCCAGACGAGTCTGGCTGATGCCTAGCGGCGCAAGAAACTCCTCCTGGAGGATCTCGCCCGGATGTATCAAGTTTCTGTTGCGCATAGTTATCTCCTTAATGATAGTCCACGATTTCAACATTCTCGGCGTTAGTTCCGCTCCAGCTGAAACATACGCGCCATTGGTCATTGATACGCACGCTCCACTGCCCGGCTCTGTTCCCACGAAGCTGCTCCAGCCTGTTGCCCGGCGGCACTCGAAGCGTCTCAACCATCGTTGCAGCCGCCAGCATGTCAAGCTTGCGCAGCGCCACACGGGCAATCGACGCAAACCTCCGGTTCACGCCTGTCTCGTACAGCTCCTGCGTATCCTTACACTTGAAAGATGAAATCATGCGTATAGTATATTACGCGCTGCGTAATATGTCAAGGGGGTCAAAATGAATTCAAAAGTGAAACCGGCGCGGCAAATCCGTCGCGGAGGATTAACCACGAAATACACGAAATACACGAAACAGGGATGATGTGGGGATGGTGAGTTTTTAACGCAGAGGCGCAGAGACGCAGAGTGCGCGGAGGATTGTCGACGATGCCTGTCGCCGCACTCCCCGACACTTATTGCAATATGTGACGTGGCGAGCGATGAAATGGGCAGAGGCATGCAGACAGAGCGCGGCGGATGCGCCGCTGTTCCGTGTATTCAGCGTATTCCGTGGTAAAAATCAGCCTTTCGTGGGGCCTGTCACCGCAGAATCCTCCTTGACTTTCCGACATACATTCTATCAATCGACTGTTCGAAAGTCCCCCTGTCGTCGCCGTCTGTCCGCGGCAAACCCGCCGCGCTAGACCTCATCGGTCAGCTTGCGCAGCTCGGCGCGGAGGCGCTCGGCCTCCGCTTCTTCCCCATGCATGACCGCATACTCAAGCAAGGCATCCAGCCGCTTGATCTCCTCGATCGCATCATCTCTCTGCGGCATCGCCATAATCATCGCCTCTCTCACCGCATATCTCAAACCCAAGACCAACTACTATATCAACGCCTCTATATCAATAATCTCAGACCCTTCGGCCCCTCTCAAACCCAAGACCAACTACTATATCAATGCCACTATATCAATAAGCTCCAACCCTTCGGCCCCTCTTCGGCCTCGATTGGCACGGACAGCCGGAGTCGAACCGACATCTCTGGATTTGGAGTCCAGGGCACAGCCTTTATACCATGTCCGCATTTGGCTCGGGTGGCGGGACTCGAACCTGCAACCGTCGCATTAACAGTGCGATGCACTACCATTGTGCTACACCCGAATCTGAAACTGGAAGTCCGGACGGGATTCGAACCCGTGTACGCGGTGTTGCAAACCGTGACCTAAGCCGCTCAGACACCGGACTATCGAAATTCACGCTATCACTTTCATTCCGTGTTCATGAAGCCTTTCGCTTACGAGCTGAAGATCACCCACGCCCTCGTCTATCGCCTCCGCGAAGATCACGTCCTCCGGAATCGCCGGCGAAAGGGCGAAGCCTGCCGACCTGAGAAGCGTATCCGCATCCTTGCGATCAAGCCGCAGGGCCAGCGCGAACTGAATCGCGGTGCGTTTGGCAACAGGGCGAAAAGGATGCGAGACGATCGAGCTGTAGGTTCGGCGGTCAATCCTCGCCGCCGAATAGACTGCCGGGGCGTCCCCGCCGCGGGATCGCACATGGCGCACCAGCAGGTCGGCGAATGTGCCGCTGCGAGAGAACTGCTTTGCCTTGGTTTTTGAAGTTGTGGAGCTACTGTACATCGTTGGACCTCTTGAAGTGGATTGCGGAATGGGGATACGGCATTCCGGACAATCCGAGGTCCGGAACGTCACGCGGGATTATTACCCCGCCAATTGGTATTACAGAGCTGATGTCTCATAACGCCGCATATTATAGCATAATCACCGCGCGCCCGTGGTCTCTCGCCGAGAGACAATTTACAAACCCGCGCGGCGCGGCAGATTTGCCGCGAAGGATCAGCAAGATGGTGCGGATGGACTATGCATGCAGCGCAAAGTTTTGGTATAATGTCGTCGCTTTAGGGAATTGATGCCCCGGGATGGGGATATAAAACGGAAGTCGTCCGGACCGGGCCTGCGGCAAAGGAGATTCGCAGGAATCCGCATGGGGCCGGGTAGCGAGGTAATCCGCTGAAAAACGCGGACGCCGCTCAGCGGCATGGCTGGCAGGGCCGATTCCAAACTGCAGCGACGGCGCGTGCCGTCGGTGATACGCTAACGCATCCTGCAATGCAGGCGAAAGGAATCGGACATGGGATACACCACGGAATTCGACGGCGAGTTCAGGCTGAACAAACCGCTTGACGACGACACGTTCTACGCGCTTGAGGATTTGGACGGCTCCTACTCAAATGGCGAGCTTCCTGACTCTTACTGCCAGTGGAAAGTGGGAGCAGATTGGCAATCCATAAAATGGGACGGAGGAGAAAAGTTCTACTACTACATCGAATGGATCAGGGCCATTAATCGTCGGTATCTGCTACCCAAGAAGTACATGCTGAATGGCGAGGTTCTGTTTCAAGGCGAGAGTGTAAAGGACTGCGGAAGAATCGTAGCCAATGACGGCAAGATCGAGGTCTACTGGAATTACGACGATCCGAAGCTTTCAAACTATGATCCAAAGTCGAAAGCGAAATGCCATATTCCCGAAGGCCAGGGAGTGCATTGGATAAGCCGCGACCGAAACGTGTTCTGCGACTTCGGTGATTCCACATGGATGGACTCAGAAACAGAAGACGCAGAACAGAGCAAATTGCTTGGTATTACCTTGGGCAACGCAAAAGCAGTCGCCGTATTTGTTGATGTCTCTGCAGCGCAATGCACAAACAAGGAATGGCGGGGGTTCAGTTCATGGGGAGACAAACGGCGAGTAAGGATAATGTCCATTGACATGCTATTGCCGCTTGTGGATTCCGAAAGAGGCGCAAGAACCCGACTTACGGACATCTTCAATGCAGCAAAGAGAGTTAAGCGATGCCACGACACCTATTGGCCGTTTGTGTCGAAACATTAATGGCATGAACTTACACTGACATAGGAGCTAACAATGAAGAAAATCCCGACCTTATTCAAGCGAATATACCACGATGCCAGCCATCTCACTACAACCGACCAGCTTACGCCAGGTCTTGAATGGGTGCTGGAAGGACGCGGCGTCGCCACCGTAAAGTACGACGGCACATGTTGCGCCATCAAGTCCGGCAGGTTCTATCGCCGTTACGACGCGAAGAAAGGCAAAGTGCCACCAGCTGGGGCGATTCCATGCTGCGCCCCCGATCCGGTGACCGGACATTGGCCGCACTGGCTGGAATGCGACTTCACGAACACGGCCGACAACTGGCATCTTGCCGCGCTGTACAATGCAGGCGGATTCAACCTGAAGGACGGGACATACGAAGCCATCGGGCCTCACTTCCAGAAGAATCCCTATAGGCTCACGCTCGACACTCTCGTCCGTCACGGCGCGGACGTAATCCACGACTGTCCGCGCACGTTCATGGAATTACGCGACTATCTCAAGGCGCACAGCATAGAAGGCATAGTGTTCTGGCTAAACGGCGAGCCCATGTGCAAAATTAAACGCAGCGACTTCGGTTTCAAATGGCCCAGCGACTGACGTTTCTACGCCGTGAAACTGGCGCGGAGTGTCAGACACCGCGCGCCAGTTTGCGCGGCAAATCCGCCGCGGGCTTACCACCGGATTTATATAAATGCGGTGGTAGCGCCCCGCCCTTCTTCACCGGCGCCAGACATCCCTGCGCCGCGCGGACGACCTTTGTCCTCCGTGTCGCGAACCGTCACACGGGTTATCCTCCATGATTATGTCCGGGGGCACGGGGACGAGCTTGCCGTCGATATACCATCGTGGATTGGACAGGACAACTGGGTTGGGCGAACCGTCCCATCCCGGGAGGTCGGTCTCTGCGACAACCTCGTAGTCCGTCACTCCGATTAGGCCAGACTGTTCCGTGAACTTGCCTAAAGGCGGACATCCGCCAGTTGCGCTCATTCCCTCGATGAAGTCGATCTCCTTCTGCATCAGTCCGCAGCTGGCGAAATGGGCGACCTGCCCTTTCTTGCTGGGGAAATCCTCCCCTCCGCACAGCACCCGCCTGAGACTGTGCATTATCAGCCATGCCTCAAGCGGACTCGTGTCATTGCGCACGCAACTGAGTCCGTCGACTTCAACCATCATGTCGTCATTCATCATGCATTACCCTCTTTTCTGTTCGCTGCTTCTGTATCGCCGCGCTGTATCAATCAAGCTGCATCAATAAGCTTTGAGCCTTTTGAACTCACAAGCCCGCTTTAGCACGCTGCAGCTACTCCATGGACGCCCCAAGGCCAAGCAATGCGGAGAATGGAACTATTGCGTCAAAATAGCCATCAGCACTTACTATAGGGGCAAGATGCCCATCATAGACGAGTGCCGTGCGAACGGAAACACCCTGCGGACGTTTAATCGCGCAGACCTTCCTGTCCACCTCGCCAATTATCTCCCGCCCGATTTCGCGCATGCGCTTCACTTCAACGACGCAGATAGTCCGCCTTGTCTGTATGAGCAGATCAATCTGACAACCCTTGCGTCCCCGGGCTCCAGATCCTGCGCGGCGCAGGTACGGTCCCGCCGAGGTGATTATCATCCCCCCGAGATGAAGATGCCGTATCAAGTGCCTGTAGTTGTTGACCACCATGTTCTCAAACGCAAGGCCCATGACGGCGTCATATCCCTCCAGCTCGTCCAATGACGCAAACTCGAAGGCGCCGTCGTCGATTATGCGCTTGTGGGGCTCGATGCACTTAAGGTAAAATCTCGCGTAGTTGTCGCGAAGACGGAACCTTCGCTCCCGCAGCTCGCCGCCAGTTTCAGGGTTGATTCGGACGGACTCCGCCAGGAATCCCGCTTCCACAAGGTTCTCTATCGCCGACGACACGTCGCCGCCTTTCGTTATCTTCAGCTCGTCGGCAACTTCAGTCGGCGTCTTGGCGCCGTCGACAAATGTCCTGAGGACACGCGCCGAGAACCTTGGCTGATCCGTCACTACGTCGTTGAACATGTCGTCGAAATCCTCGCGAAGGACACTCTTCGGCATGAAGCAAAGCTTCCTGATGTTCTCGACCGCGGAAAGCGAGGGATTGATCTCCTCAAGATATCTCGGGACACCGCCCGTCACTGAAAGAACGTCCACAACTTCACGCGGATCAACCCTATCCGCCTTTCGGCCCCAGAACCTAAGGCAATCCGCCGGAGAAAGCTCCCCAACAACCATGTCAAGAGAACGCCTGCCCACATAAGCTCGGTTCTGGACAATCGAGTCCCGAATCCAGCTTGAGACGCTTCCGCAGAGGACCATAACCAGCCGTGGATGCTTTTTGAAGTGATCGTCCCAGGCGTTCTTCAGAACTTCTGGAAATGTAAGCGAATACTGCGCCATCCACGAGATCTCATCCAGGAGAACGACAGTCCGACCTTTGTCCCCGATCTCCCGGTCAAGCCGCAGAAACGCCGAATACCAGTCTGCGGGGACAGTCTTTTCGCACCCCGTCTGCGCCGCGAGCTTGGACGCAAAGAACGAAAGCTGGTCGGATTCCGTCATGCCTGGCTTTGGGCGCAGCCCCTCCAGCTTGATAAACCTTGCACCGGACCTAAGTGCGAATTCCTCGATGAGCGTCGACTTGCCGATCCTGCGCCGGCCACGACACGTCACAAGCGAGGCACCCCGCTTGGCCCACAGGTCGCCGAGCTGGGCGAGCTCCTCTTCTCGCCCAAAGAACCCAGTATTTCTGGCTTGCTTTTTCATGATTATGATTGTAGCAAAACTGCGCATGCAAAGTCAACGACAAATCCTCACCTATTTTGCATTTGCATTTTAGGTGAGGATTTATGCACCCTCGGAGATTCTCACCTATTTTGCACTTGCATTTTAGGTGAGCCACCCCTCCGCGGCACTTCCGCCGCGGATGGTTATCCACGAAATGCGCGAAAACGGGAATGCCGTCGGGGTGTTGAGATTTTAACGCAGAGTCGCAGAGACGCAAAGTGCGCAGAGGATAATCGGCACGGTCTGTCATAGCGCTTTCCGCCGCTGTTGCAATATGTGACCGGGACATCGGCTGCCTGGAGACGCGGCTTCCAGCCGCGTCAGCAAAAATCATTTACTTCCGCGCCCTACGACACTTATTGCAATATGTGACGTGGCGAGCCAAAGATGGTGCAGTGACTATTCCGTGGTTTTGATATTCTGTAAAACGTTTAAACCTGTCTGGCGCGGCAAATCCGCCGCGGGCTACCACCGGATTTATATAAATGCGGTGGCAGCGCCCCGCCCTTCTTCACCGGCGGCTTCATCCCCGCCTTTGCGCGCTGCTGCTTCTGCATCGCCGCCAACCTTCTTGTCTTCACAAGTCCCATACGGTTTCCTTTCCGCCGCATAGTATACCACATCCGAATTGCCGCCGGCGTCACATATTGCAATATGTGACGTACCGCGTAAAGAAGGGCGGGGGTTCGGGCGGGTGGAGACGCTTAAAGTATTTGGCCAGGCTGGTGGCTGTGTCTCAAAGCAGATTCTCGGTCCTCACCCAAATAGACAGTCCTCGGGAAACCTTATTGGGCAATAATCTTGGATCTCAAAGTAATCCACAGGCCTTGGGTAGCGCTCGGGCTTCCGAATACGCCATTCTGCAAGGCTCCCTGGATCTTGCGTTACAACTATTGGAAAACAGTGCCTCTGATTATACATCTTAAGCACAGATTCACTTGGATGCTTGTGCCGATTCCCAAGCCCAGCTGAAATCACGTGGCATGTGGCGGGGTCGGGGAAAGTTTTGTTAACGAGAAACTTTTCGTTAAAGTTACCCTTTGACCCATGATGCGGAATCTGGATACAACCTACCGTCTGCCATTCTTCTTGTGTCAATCCATCTTTTAGAGCATCCCAATAGGTATTTGCATCACAATCACCAGTATATAGGCACCCCACCTTGCCTACGGGATGACAACACATATTGCCATGTAACGCCTTGGCGAAACAACACATCGGTCGACGAACTACCGCTAATCCAGACCTATTGTCACATCCTGAATACAACACCAAAGAGTTTACATTAAAGTGGACAGTTCCGGTCTTCGTACCATTTGTTTCAGCATATGCATTATCATATATATCACGAATCTCTGTGAGAAGACCTTTAGTGTCCTTTTCAGATTTTACTTTTTCAATCAGTTCCCCAAGTTGTTCTGGCAAGTCGTCGTCTTTAGCCTCTTTCTCCAATCTAACAGATATCAATTCTTTTAATTTATCTATCACTTTCTGTACCGCTGGGTCATCTTTGCTCGTTATGCAGAATGCCTTGTACCGCCAAGAACTCCATACTGATGTATTGATTATTGTTTCCCACCGGTCTCCATATAATTGCCCGACATTTATGTATTCTTCTTTCTGGTCGCTAACGAACTTAAAATCTATCTGCGCGATATCACTCCGCTCGTTGGGACTATGCTCATTGGATTCTGGATTGATACTTTCGCGCAATGCCTTTTTGAATCCTCCCTCTAGATCGGCATCATTCTTCAAATTGGCATCTTCAAGAATACTATCAGCGAGAAGCCCATCATTAACATTGGTGTTGTCTGACGACATGCGTTTACGCGTCACATAGTCCAATTGCATCAACCGCAAGTCTAATGTTTCCATGTGCGGGAGATAGATACGCTGTACCTTGCACTTCTTAAGAAGACATTCTAACCCATTGAAATGATCCTCATGCAGGTGAGAAATGAAAACCGCGTCAATAATGTCACCTTTGTTGAACACTCTACCAAGTTCTCTATCTAACACGCACATGCCAGAGTGCGTACCGCAATCATATACTATGTTTATCGTGCGTCCTAGAGCTCGAAAGCGTTCGCAATAGAATGCTCCCTGCCCAACTGGCAGAAACATTCGATCCATAAATTCAAACATTGTATTGTCCTTTCTTTCTTAAGAATCTGAGTTCTCTTTGCTGTTCTCTACGACCATGAGATGATGTTCATTATTGACTTGTCTCCCATGGCATTAACATAAGATTTTCGTCACAAACACCAGCGTCTATCAACTTGCCATTGACGGATTTGTCTTGGCAGTAAAACATGAAACTTTTAAGAGTACTGTCCAAATCCGCACAGAATCTTAGCGCAACGCCTAATTTATACTTGAACTCAACAGATTGGGACAAGGCCATTAGTTTCTTACTGTCTTTAGATTGGTTGTCTTTGCTCCATTCGGTTTTCGCCTCAATCACCAGAAGATTGTCATCTTTCCCTCTCCTATGCACAATGATGTCAGGGAAGATTACGCACTTATTATTCGTGGTACACCTGTCGCAATCTGCATCGCACTTTTCACTGGGTTTTATCTGCTCAATCAAGTTTAGAACCCGCTTCGGGTCCCTACCGATTTTATTGTATTCGCAATCAACCTTGTATTCCCGGAATCTCTTTTGCAAATGCTCAGCCAGCTTATGCGTCAGAGCTCTTTCAGAAACCTCTAACTCAACAAGCTGACTCTCGTGATCATAGAAATCCCGAAGTGCATCCACCAAGCTTTTAAACAAATAGGCAGCAGACGACTCTCTCATCTGACGATTTCTCCTACTTCTCTTTGTGTTTATAATTGTACTCATGTTGAACTTAGATCATAAAGCATCGCTGGCAGATGATGACTCATCATTAGAGCAGCATGGGCCTATTTGCCAGATGCCGGACACCGTTTTACTTCCCACAACCATCGCTCTTCCCTGGTCTCAGCGGGAGCGAGCGAAGGACGTTCTTCCGCACAGGTGTCCTCATCCCCGCCTTCGCGCGCTGCTGCTTCTGCATTGCCGCAAGTCTTCTAGTCTTCACGAGTCCCATGATCCTTCTCTCGCTTTGCAGTTTCAATGCTACTTTACCAATGTTGTCCCTGAAAGCCAATTAGTCTTTCCGCCTTGCTCCAAAGGTCATTGCTACGATTTCATCAAGTTGCTTTGACAACTCCGCAAACGGTTTTGCTAGATCAAGAACCCGAACGGCTATGTCATGTCCGCCGATCGTCCAGGTTGCGGGTTCTGGAGCATTCTCGGAAGTTTTAGCATAAAGGAGCATCCCACTTACAGGGATATCCGGCTCCACCGCCTGTTGGTTGTTCACGTACGCAAGTATCTGATAAAGGTGGCTGTTTCGAATCGATAAACGATCCCAATTCATCTGCATAATCGACCCGTAGAACTTGGCGTCGATAATCAACGTCTTCAACGCGTCCGAAAGCATCACGTCGGACTGCATCTTGGGCAGAAGAGATTCATCCGTCCCGCACGGAACGTCCCAGGCTATCTGCTTTGACATTGCATGCAGATCATAATGCCGTGCATAGTATTCACGAATGAACCCTTCATAAAGTGACGCCATGTTGTCTTCATCAATCTCCATCTCCCGAATTCGACGATTCCCAAAACGCGCCTCATCCAACAACAAGCCGTCAACGACGAACTTGCAAACATTAATGAGCATGAGATAGTGCTGGTTGTTTCGCTCATACCGTAGGGCACTCCACCTGATACGATGGATGTCAAGAGTGTCCACATCTCCAAAGAAGGAGAGCGCCCGCTTGAGCCTTTTTCCGCTCCGCTCCAGCTTGCCCGTGCCAAGAAGTGCGACCGCGGTGGTCTTCAGTATCTGGTTAAAGCCGTTGTTGACCGAGAATTCGTCGTGAACGCAGGATATGACCTGCCGCTTGTTCTGCAGATGCCGAATCGTCCCCGTCATGTCGATCTTCCCTCGCAACCCGGCCATGTCTTCATGGATCTCTTCGTACATCCGGTGCAAGCCGCGCTTCAAGAGATGGGACAACCCCAAAGACAATATCTCCCCAAACAGGTCTTCGGCGTGCTCGAAATCCTCGCCAGACATGTTCGAATACACGCCCTCGCGGAGCGCCTTGAACGCATACGCGAGCATGTAGTAGATGTTCAGGATATTTATGCCCTTGACCGTCATCGTATCGCATTCAAAAGTTTGGTTCTCTCCTCTTCGGCCTTCGTTGGGTTGTCAAACCAATATTCGTCAAGCGTCGGTCCAATATCGTAACACACGATTTCTTCTGGACTCAACCTGCCACAGAAGAAGCTGTGCCCGATGACAAATCCCTTGCCGAGAGAAGCATCGGCTACGATTACTTCATTCAGTTTCTTTACGGCTTCAACAAGCCTTTTCATCTTATCGTCGCCCGACACAAGCGCAGCGAACCCCACCGAATCGAATCCAGGCTCCATGGAAATAAAGCTGAACCGACGACGAAGCGCGTAATCCATCATCGCCAACGAACGGTCTGCCGTATTCATCAACCCAATAATGTAAAGGTTCTTGGGAACAGTAAACCTCTCGTCCTGCTTGTAGGCGAGACGTACCGCATACGCCCGATCTCCGCGCTTGTCCGCCTCAATCAACATCAACAGCTCTCCAAAAATCTTGGAGATGTTCCCGCGATTTATCTCGTCGATGATGAAGAAATAGTCTTTGTCTGGATCGTTTTCCGCTTTCTTGCAGAATGTGTAGAACACACCTTCGCGAAGTTCAAATCCACCATCAGAGGACGGCTTGTAGCCGCAGATGAAATCCTCGTATCCGTAACTCTGGTGGAACTGGACGAACTCCACGCGTTCATCATCGCGCTCCCCCATCATCGCCCAAGCAAGGCGCCGCGCGGCAAAGGTCTTTCCCACGCCCGGTGCGCCGGTAAGAATGAGGTTATTCTTCTTTTTGAGCAATGACATCATTTCGTCAAATGTCCCAGCCGAAACATAAACCTCGTTCAGAAAGTCTGCTTTCGTATAGAACTGCTGACTACTTGTCCCCTGTGACTCATTCGGAGAATTGTCATCATGCTGCTGACCATCCTCGTCGATAGGATCCAATCCCATCACAGACCGATACCAGAATGACAAGAACTTATTCTTGCATCTTGACTTAATTTCACTCAAGGTTGTGGAGGGAAAGAGATGTTCATGCGGTCCTTTACCGGTCTCCGTCTTGTATTTTTCAATGTATTCGGTTGCATCTGTGCTCAAAATTTCTATAGAGCGTACGATGTCAAACCAATTCAACTCATCCTTCTGATCGTTCTTTCGGCAGGGGCCAGTCACCCGAACAAGCGCAACAAATCCCTTCTCCCGTATTCCGATAACATCTCCCTCATGCATGTCTTCGGCGAACTGTTTCGGCTGGCCTCTGTCATTTTCCCACGCTTCACCCATTCCAACAACGCCATACTGCTTGAGTATTTTAAGGACATCTTCTTGGCTAAACTGTGAATCACTTCCCGGATGAAGCTGCATGTGCCAGAAGCGAGGACGCACGATTCCGAGCTGCCGAGCAATAACGCCTACAAAGGCCTGCTGCGTCAATTCACCTCCCTGCACCAGTTTCTTTTTATCCTCGTAGAATTTGCGCAGTACCTTGTTGCGATCGACATAACTTTCCGGCTTTTCCAGACCGTAGCCGTCAATTATGGTGTCAATCCAATGCGTACTGTTGACTTGGAGGAACTCGTCTGGGTAATACAAAATCAGAATCTTCAGCAGAAAACTCTTGCCGACACAATTAATTGAATCGAATGTCCCTTGTTGACCATGAGCTTCAACTAGTGCCTTAAGTGGCTTAGCGATCACCTCATGCAAGATTGTTCCATTGTCGGCATCCGGATGTAAATCCTTATAACGTTTCAAGGCCATAATCATCTGATATGAATTGGTATCCTTCTCCCAAAACATACCGTAACTCCGTGAGGAACCAGGGAAATAACTCGACATTCCGTTTGTCCCTCGTTCAATCCACCAGCAGAAGTTTTCCTTGTCGCCATGGCCGATACAATAGGATTCCGGCGTCAGACTATCCAAGTCGGCGATTGGGAACTTTGCCACGAACGCAGCCCGCTGCTCGCCCGCGATTCTCGCATGTTCAAATTCCTTTTCAGTCGGATGATAGGACTTAAGCTTTTCGTCCAGTTCTTCAAGCTTTGTCATTTTTCATTCTCCTTACATTCTCTCGTTTGCTAGGCGACATTCCTCTCGTTCCGTCACCGACACGAATCCCCGCCCATCTTCGCAATCGGGTGAGCCGAGAACGAGGTGGTCAAGGAACTTGACGCCCAGCAGGCGGGCGGTGGATTGCAGGACGGATGTGAATTGGAAGTCGAACTATTGTACTTACTGGCCATTACGCGAAATCCCCAATTTTTTCAAACGTCACGTTGCCCCACGCAGCAAGAAGA
>JAEEGH010014589.1_pt1 | contig 17225 bp, 11 predicted proteins | sample 9134181 | NCBI WGS metagenome assembly JAEEGH01 (sample SAMN16246544, study PRJNA631951) | gut metagenome | biome: gut microbiome; feature: rumen; material: DP-attached | host: Bos | place: Iran: Karaj | collected 2018-10
GCGGCGAAAAATTCGCGGAGGTGCGTGCCGCGTGTGCGGTTGAGGTTCTTGATGACGTTCTGCCAGGCTTCTTGGTTCATGGTAAATCTCCAAACTGTACCAAATATTTTACCCTAATTGGCCAATGATTTGCCATGTTTGGAGATTTTTCAGGGTAGGGCCGGCGCATCGGACCCGCGCCCGACGACCAGCTGGTCGTCGGGCACGGGCCATTGCGCCGGCCCAAGATTTTGCAGAAGTGGCCAAAATGTGCGAGAATATTCTTTGACTTAATGCAGAAAGCAGCAAGGACCGTTACAATGATAAAGCCACAACCAAGCCTCGCCCCCTTAGAGCCGTGCGGACTGCGGACAATCGGGATTCTGGACACGAAGCCAGGCCAGAACTTCGTTGACAGCTATTTCGACGAGGATGTCGAATATGTTGGCGAGATACCATGCGCATGCGAGGAGGCCAAGGTCAGCGCCAGGCTCTACCGTTGCGAGGGCAGGCCGATTGTCGTCGCGTCCCTCGTCGGTTTGGTGTCAGACACTTGGCGGCGCGTGACCGTGACCTTCACCGGTGCGGAGTACCGCAACCCCGTGATGGTTGACCTCTCGGACGGCGTCATCTACGACATCGACGAACTCAACGTCTCCAGCCACCGCCAGTTCTGGTCGGACTACAAGAACGCCTTCACCCGCATCCACGACCTGCCTCTTCGCGGAGCGCCGGTCATGATCGTCGATCGCGTCCTCGTGCCCATCGCCTTCGACTGGGCGAAGATGAAGCCCGCCGAAATCGTCGACACCCTCTACCGTCCCGGCATGGTGGGCAACAAGACTTTACCCGCCAAAGCACCCTGGATGGACATGGCGACGGCGGACTTCCTGCCTTTCACGGACGTCTACGGGCAGTTCAAGTATCGCGAATGGCCGGGCAAGATTCATTCAGATGACGAGCTTCGCGCGCACATCGCCGCCGAGGAGGCGGACCTGGCGGCGTACCCGGGAGCCCCCGGGCGCGACCGCTTCGGCGGCTGGGCCGATGGACCTCACTTTGAGGCGACGGGTCGCTTCCGCCCGCTACGCCACAATGGCAAGTGGTGGCTTGTCGACCCCGACGGCAACCTCTTCTGGACCTTCGGGGCGATCCGCGTGACGCCATCGTCCGCGATGACGCCGCTCAATGGACAGCCGCACGAGTCCTGGCGCTACGGGCGGCCGATGCCGCCTCGCCATGTTTTCTTCGAGAATCTGCCGGCTCCGGACTCGCCATTCGCGAAGTTCTACAAGACGCATGACGAACTTCTCGTCCACGCCTACCTCAAGCGCGGCGAGACGGAGTGGTACGACTTCTCCTCGTCCAACCTCTACCGCAAGTACGGCGACAACTACTACGAAAAGTTCGCCGCCAGCGCGCACCGGCGCCTGCGCAGCTGGGGCATGAACACCATCGCCAACAGTTCCGACACGGCGATCTGCCTCCAGGACCGCACGCCGTATGCCGAACGCGTCGAATGCATCTCCCGTTTCATAGAAGGCGCCCACGGGCACTGGTGGAAGTTCCGCGACCCCTTCGATCCGTCATTCACCGAGGGTGTGCGCAAGGCTCTTGCGGAACACGGACGCGAGGCCCACGACCCTTGGTGCATCGGCTTTTTCGTCGACAACGAAATCAACTGGGGCGACGGCGACACCGACCTCGCGCGCTGGACGCTCGCCTCACCCGAGGACCAGCCCGCCCGCGTCGCCTTCATGAAGTACCTCGATGAAAAGGGCATCGCGGTCGCGGACATCACCGTTCGCGAGCTTCGCGAGTTCACGGGAATCATCATCGAGAAGTATTTCCAGAAGACGCGGGAGACGCTCAAGGCCTTCGACCCGCAGTTGCTCTATCTCGGCTGCAGATTCGCCGGCGCGCCGGCGCGCGTCGTCGAAATCTGCGCGCAATACTGCGACATCGTCAGCTACAACATCTACACCTATTCGCTGGAGGGCTGGAAGCTCCCGTTCGACATCGACATGCCGGTGATACTGAGCGAATTCCACTTCGGCGCGACGGATCGCGGCCCCTTCGGGCGCTCGCTGATCGAGTGCCGCGACCAGAACGACCGCGCCGCGGCGTTGAAGACCTTCGTGGAGAGCGCGCTCGGCAACCCGCTCATCGTCGGCGTACACTGGCACCAGTTCTCAGACCAGGCGATGACCGGGCGCTTCGACGGCGAGTACTTCCAGGTGGGCCTCACGGACGTTTGCGACACGCCCTACGCCGAGACCGTAGCCGCCCTGCGCGAGGTCGGCTACGGCCTCTACGCCGCCCGCGCCTGACCGGTTGCTTCCGCTTCTGGGAGATTTGGAGTTAGGGAGTTTTGGAGTTTATCTCCAATTCTCCAATACTCCTTGACTCCCAGTAGCGAAAGCAACTTATTCGTTTAGAGTTGGCAATTCGCGGGTGCGGGGAACCAGTCGATGACGGAGCCGCCGCTCGTCTCCCAGTACGGGCTCATCAGGAACGGGCGGTCGGGGCCCTGGATGACCTTGTAGTCGCGGACGCGGAACTTCTTGTCCTCGTGGATGTCGATCATCACCTTGTTGAGGTGCGGGACATTCGTGAAGGGGTAGAGAAGCGCCAGTACGGCCTCCTTCTGGTCTTCGGGGATGATGTACTCCTCGACGTATCCGCGATGCACCTTGACGTTCCTCGTGGGGTAGGGGAGCGTGGCGGGAATCGGGTCCGCCTCGTCGCGGTTCTTGAATTTGAAGATTGCGGTTTCCATGGTCATGGTTGTCTCCTTGTTTTGGGTTGTTGAATGGAGGCGAACTTGAACCTCCGCATTTATAAAGCCTTTTCAAAAGTCAAATTTCCGCGAGATTTCACGTAAAATACAGTTATTTGCCGAGAATCCTGTTCTGCAACTTGTTGCAGAACAGGATTCTCGGCAAATAAAAAAAATATTTTAAGTTGCGTTTTACGTAAACGAAAAAATGGCTTTTTGCGAGGAAAAAGAGCTTTTGCTCACTCCAAACGCCTGACGCGCATGCCGCTAGTTGCCTACGAAATGATTGCGATTTGGAAAATCACTCGGCAAGTCATTCGGGTCAAGCCTTCCCGAACCGACTTCCTGCAGATGGGTTAGGTTCGGGAGGCCTGGCGGGTCCATCTGCGCCCAGCTCCAGGGACGTTTAGGCGGCTGGTAGGTGTAGGAGCCTTCAATCGGCTTGTTGGCGATGTTCGAGGTCCACATGCAGACCATGGAGCCGTTGAAGTTGTAGGGGAGCGTGCTACTTGGCCGCCAGTTCTCATGGAACCGGAAGAGGTTCTGGAGACCGCCGCTGTAAGTGCCGTTGTTTGACTCGACAATTCCCGTCATGAGAATGCCATTGAAAGTAGTCTCGACGGCGGGACGCGAGTTGAGGTTTTCGCCCGGGTTGACGGAGTTCTTTGTTTTCCAGTCTTCCCACTTTGGTTTCCGTGTGGAGTCATTCCAGTTTGAAGAGAGCATCGTCACTGCATCGGCGGCGACGAGGGCCGCTGCCTTGTCGGAGCAATTATCGTTGGCGTTTCCCTTTTGTCCGTTGGTGTTGAAGCAGCCCTCGACGTACATCGGAAGGTCTGTGACGATGCTGAGGCCTGGCCGGCCATCGCTTCTTGCAACGGTGAGGTCGGATGCGTTGCGTATACGGACAGCTGGTTCGACCGGGATGTAGTTCGTCACGGCGACGGTTTCCATGATTTCAGTCTCGATGGGTTTTGTCAGGGTATATTGTATCCTTCTCCTGTTGTCGGCGGTCCGATTGTATGTCGCCTCGGTCGTGTTGACCCACCGTGTACCGGACTTGATTTGGTACGTATATGACTGGAGTGAATAGCCATCCCCCAGCAAGGCGTTTTTTTCCGTTTCGCTAGTGGTGGTTTTCGTCTCCGTGCCCGTCGTCTGGAACACACCCGTGCCGCGCTGTTCCGTACCGATCTGGGGATAGCCTATTTGCCTGCCGTCGGTCTCCTTGTCATAGGTCACGTAAAGAACGCCAGGTTCGCGCTCGTCCGTCTCATTAGATGTGTCAACATCTGGATAGAGGTAGTTGCGGAGCGTTGGATCGTTGAGGATTTGGTCAACGTAGATGTCCGCAAGCGCCATGGCCTTGTTCTCGCGACGGTCGTAGATGTAGTGTCCCTGTTCTCCTTCGTCGCCGTATCTTGCGACTTCGTAGGCTGGACGTGCGACATCATGCGCCTCGTACCCTTCGCCCTCAACATATTTCCCCTGAGTGACATTGTACTTTCCCGTGGTTTGATTTGCCTTGGAAACGCCAGCTGCCGGAAGCATGCGTGGGTTGCCATCCTCGTCCAAAGTGATTTCGTTGTTCGAGGAGGAGCCTTCAATGTACTTGCCGCTGTAGAGGTGGAGGTTGCCATCGCAATCAAATCGAATTGTGAGAGCCGCCTTCGACGCGAATTTTGCGGCTTCTGTTTCCTTGTTGTACCCCGTATCGTTCGCGGCCAAGGAGCGCTCAATGATGACATGTTCGTCATCATTGACGCTGATCGGAGGCGTAAGGACGTTCTGGTCTGTTTTTACTTTCTTCTTGTAGTAGTCGTCCGATGCCGCAGCCCACTCATTGCCAATGCTTGAGTCAAGGCGCCGATTCTGGGTGCTTCTCCAGTTGCTGATGACGTCAACGTATGTGTTCCCGGTGGTCTTGAACTTGACATGGCCGGTCGTTGTTACATAGGCGCTGTTTCCATAGCCGCTGTCAGGTTTGCGCATGGCGTAGAACTTTCCGCTGGAGGTGACGAGTTCCTCGAATTTGAGCAACTTGTCGGCGCCGATGTAGAGGTCGCCGTTTGTATGGACCTTTCCCTTGAAGGTCATGTCTTCGCCAGGCCACGCTTCGAGGTCCCGAGTGTAGAACGCGGCATAGTCCCCAAGATGGGAGAAGGTAACGTACAAAGCATTGGTCATGATTGAGACAATGTTATTATCCTTGTTGCGGGAAGCGGAGTAGACCACTATCAGGTGCGCGCCGCTATTAAGCGTTCCCCCACTGGAATCGGAGTCGCCATTGACGACGAAGTCCTTGTAGCGGACAAACGTCTCGTACTCATCGTCGTAGTCGGGGATGAGGTCGTCGGGCTTAGGAACCGTTTCTATGTCATAGTCTCCCCAGTTCCTCGTCTTGTAGACCGCCTGCTTCATGAAGGCGGTGCCTGCGTCCATCCCCGAGAGGGCGAGGTACGAGGCGCGTTGGTAGTCGATTGACCTGCGCGTCAGCATCATGGAGCGTGTCGCGTGTATGACGAGCGCCGACACGATTGCGACCCCGCAGAGAATGAGTGCGAGGACGGATGGTAGAACAACCCCGGATTTGCCATGTCCATTTGTTTTGATCATAGTTCCCTCCTCACATCGCGGCTTGAAGCGACAATGGAAACGACAACGCCCTGCCTTCCGGGGCCCGTTGTGTCCGTCCCGGATTCGGAATCGCCTATGTGCACGTTGAGCAACACGGCCGACCTTTGCCGCGTGGCGAGAATTTCAAACATTTGAGGGGATTCCCCTTCTACTTCGTATGCGGGGCCGATGTTGGTGCAAAGAGTCTGCTCCCCTTCAGTACTGTCCTTTCCGTTCGGTCTGTAGACTATGGCTGATTGTGTGGGATCGTCACTTTCAATGTATCCTATCCATTCATTCTCCCCGTTTACTAAGAGATCAATGCCGTTTGGCGTTCCGTCTGTTAGCAAGCTTGAGCTCTTTTCCACAAGTTCCACAAAACGCGCCTGAAGTACACGGGCCTTGTCGCCGAATGAGATCTGTGATGTCAGAGCTCGGCCGTTGTTTGAAATAAAGAGATATGCGGAACCGGCGGCGGCAAGTACGCCAAGACCAATTGCCATGGCAATCATGAATTCCGGCAGTGTAAAGCCGCAGGAACCTAAGGCTGCATCGGATACTTTGGACTTTGTCTTGGTTTTAGCAGGCATTCCGTTGTCTCCTCTTGTCATTGTATGCAGCAGGTGGCGTCGGAGCTGTAGAGGTTCATGAAGTATTTGCCGCCGCTTTGGTTGATCTGCACCGAGATGTAGGAGGCGGCATTTTGGCCATTGCTGAAAAAACTGTAGCGCTTGTCGTTTTTGACTTTGGCATCGCCTGAGACGACGATGTTCTGCTCGCCCCCGCCTCCAGGGGTCACCGCGACTGATACCGCGTTAAGGCTGGAAGGCATGGTTCCATTCTTGAGATTTTCCTTGGTGTAGACAATTCCATTCTCATCCACTATCCGGAGATACTGCGGAATCGCATAAACCGTGTTGTCAACATCGAAAGACGGGTTGAGGGCCAAGTGATTTATGCTGATGGAGGAATACTCGGAGTTTCTTGGCTGGATGTCGAAGAGAGCCCCTCGCAATTCCTCAGTGTGGACGCCGCTCTGGTTCGAAGAGGCAAACGGCGGCCTGAAGACCCATGAGCATGAGATTGTAATCTCCTTGTAGGGGGGGATGTTGGCGGTCGTGCCGGCGTTGGCGATGTAATCTTCGGCCTTGTCACTCATGTTTGTGTTGAATGAGATTTCAAAATCACTTGATCCGGGACCTAGGCCCTGGGCCATCATGAACTGCCGTCTGTCTTCAACATAGTGCGCATCGCTGTTGTCGTCAACTTCATCATCGCTGGAGAAAACCATATCGAACGTCTGGGCGTGCATATCCTCGAATAGGGCCATGCACATGCCCTGCGCCGTGACGCGCTGCGCCATCAGTCGCGCTGAATACATGGTTTGACTTACGGCGATGTAGGACGCCGCAACGAGGAGGCTCAACAGCGCCGCCGCAACGACAGCCTCGACGAGCGTAAAGCCTGATTTCGGTGATTTAATTGCCGATTTCATGTCCCTCCTTTTCGCTGCCGCAGGTCACGGTGCAGTTGCCGTCGCTGAAGGTGATGGTATAGGCACTATCATCGGCCGGACAGGTCAGCTCCTGCCTGAGGAATCCCCCGCCAACAAGGTCGTCCATATCCACATCACCGTTTAATGTACCATCTGCACTGCGCAAAGAGGTGATAAATGAGGCACGTTCCAGTCGCGCCTCTTCTACTGCGGCGAGGATAGAACGCAGATTCACCTGGCAGGCCTTCGCCTGCGACGTCTCACGGTATTTCATGATGTTGGGGACGGCCAATGCCAGGAGAATACCCATGGCGAGAACCACCGTCATGATTTCAATCAATGTGAAGCCTTTTGAATTACCGCTCATAAATGCGCCCTTTCGACATGGCTAGTATAGCAGAAGTTTTTCCGCCGTGCAACAGGTTTTTTTTCGTCAATCGGCGAAGCGAATGCGCCACCACGCACGTGGTGGCGCATCAGCCTTGTCGATTGACATCCTTGTTAGATGGCCGCGGGTACAACCTTGACGAATTTCGGGCGGAAGGAGGGCCAGTTGTCGAGGATGCGTCCGGCCTTGGGGGAACTGGTGCGGGTGAGGTGTTCCATCAGCAGCGCGAGCAGTTCGACTTCCTCTTCCGAGCCTTCCTCAATCGGGAAGATGTCCACGGAGTCGAGGTTGCAGTTGAGGTCGAGTGTCGCCGCTTCGTCAAGGACGTATGCGATGCCGCCCGTCATGCCGGCGCCGAAGTTGACGCCGGTGCACCCGAGTATTACGGCTCTGCCGCCAGTCATGTATTCGCAGCCATGGTCGCCTACGCCCTCCGCGACGAGCGTCGCACCGGAGTTGCGTATGCCGAAGCGCTCGCCCGCGAGGCCGTTGATGAAGATGGAACCGGATGTCGCGCCGTAGGCGATGACGTTGCCTGCGATGACGTTTTCGTCCGGTTTGAAGAACCGGTCGTCATGTTGCGGCGGCTTGATGGTTATCACGCCGCCGGAGAGCGATTTGCCGATGTAGTCGTTTGCCTCGCCTTCGAGATCGAATGTCACGCCCCGCGCCAGGAATGCGCCAAACGACTGGCCGGCGGTGCCGGTGAAGCGAACGCTCAGTGAGCGTTCGCCTCCATTGGCGACGAGCCAGCCAGACAGCCCTGCGCCTACGGAGCGGTCGCAGTTGGAGATGGTGCGCTCGAGCATTGTCTCGCCCTTTTCCACGGCGGGTATCAGCTCGCGGAAGTCATATGGCATGGCCGCGCTTGTCGCGGCCGCATTCGATTGCTCTCGATTGCTTTCGATAGCTATCGGTTGTAGCACCTCTCCAAAGTCGAATTGCGAACCGTCTTTAGCCTTCAGTAAGTCGGCCCGACCCCGCGCCTCGGCAAGTGATTGCAGCCCGAGTGAGGCGAGGATTTCGCGCACCTCTTCCGCCAGGAAGCGGAAGTAGCGCTGGAGGTGTTCGGGTTTGCCGGCGAACTTGGCGCGCAATTCGGCCTTCTGCGTGGCGATGCCGACCGGGCAGCAGTTCTGGTTGCAGTTGCGGCACTGCACGCAGCCAAGCGAAACGAGCATCGAGGTGCCGAATGCGAATTCGTCTGCGCCGAGCATGGCGGCGATCACGATGTCGCGCCCGGTGCGGAGCTGTCCGTCGACTTGGAGTTTGACGCGGTGCCGCAGATTGTTCTTCACCAGCGTCTGGTGCGCTTCGGCGAGGCCGACTTCCCATGGCAGGCCAGCGTGCTTCATGGAGGTGAGCGGCGCGGCGCCGGTGCCGCCGTCAAAGCCCGATATGATGACCACGTCGGCGTGTGCCTTGGCCACGCCAGCGGCAATTGTTCCCACGCCCGCCTCGGAGACGAGCTTGACGGAAACGCGGGCCTCTGGATTGGCGCACTTGAGGTCGTAGATGAGCTGCGCCAGATCCTCGATGGAGTAGATGTCGTGGTGCGGGGGAGGGGAGATGAGCGGAGTGCCGGGCTTGGCATGGCGGAGACGGGCGACCAGTTCGTTGACTTTGTGTCCGGGGAGGTGTCCGCCCTCGCCGGGCTTCGCACCTTGTGCCAGCTTGATCTGCAGATCCTTTGCCGAGCGGAGGTACTCGATTGTCACACCGAAGCGCGCTGAGGCGACCTGCTTGATCGCACTGTTTCTGTCGGTCCCGAAGCGGGCGGGGTCTTCGCCGCCTTCGCCGGAGTTCGACATCGTGCCCAGACCGTTGAGTGCGAGCGCGATTGTTTCGTGGGCTTCAGGAGATAGCGAGCCCAACGACATCGCGCCACCGACGAAGTGGTGCACGATCGAATCGACGGATTCCGTCCTGCTGTCCTGATTCGCGGGCTCTGCCCCGCGTAATCCCTTCAATTCCAGCTGCGAACGCAATGTGACATGGCTGTTCTGGTCGATGTCGTCGGTGTAGCGATGAAAGCGGGCGTAGTTATTTTGGCGGACGGCCTCCCGGAAGTCCGTGACGCGCTGCGGGTTCCACAGATGCTCCACGCCACCCTTGCGGTAGCGGTACTCGCCTCCGACGAACGACGGGGGCTGCACCCCCGAACCCCCGATGAGGCGCTCCAGATCTTCCAGCTCCAGGCCGCCGACGGGGGAGACGACGCCGCCGAAGTAGTCGCGCATGATGTTCGGGCCGAGGCCGACTGCCTCGAAGATGCGGGCCGAGCGGTAGGAGCGCAATGTCGAAATGCCCATCTTGGACATCACCTTCATCAGCCCCTTGCAGACGGCGGAGACATAGTTCGCCGCGGCCTTCACCGTGTCGCCCTTGCCAATCTCCGAGACCGTGGCAAGCGCGAGCCATGGATTGACCGCAGTCGCGCCAAAGCCCAGCAGGACGCAGAAGTGGTGGATTTCGCGCACTTCGCCCGACTCGACCACTATGCCTACCGAAGGCCTGACTCCCGCCTCCGTCAGCGCCTTGTTCACGGCTGCCACCGCAAGGAGTGATGGTATCCGTATTTTGCTTTCGCTTCTTGGAGGTGTGGAGTTTGGGAGGATTGGAGAAGATTGATTAAAATCTCCTGAACTCCCAACCTCCTGCTCTCCCCGAAGCGAAAGCAATTCCCTGTCCGACAGGATGATGATCTTTGCTCCGTCGTCTACGGCCTTGAGGGCGTCTGTGGCGAGTTTGTCGAGCGCGGCTTTCAGCCATCCCCGTTCCCCGTTCCCCGTTCCCTGTTCCCCGCACAGCAAAGACAGCGTCTTTGCGGGGAACTCCGGAATGTTCCTCATGCGGCTGAGTTCGTCGTCCGTGAGGACGGGGCGCGTCATTTTTACGAGGCGGGCGTGTCCTGGAGTCTCCGCGAGGATGTTTCCTTGGTTGCCGATGTAGGTCATGATCGACATCACCAGTTCCTCGCGGATGGGGTCGATCGGCGGGTTCGTCACTTGGGCGAAGAGCTGGTGGAAGTAGTTGAAGAGGTTCAGCGCTTTGTTCCCCGTTCCCCTCAGGCACGCCAGTGCCGCGTCATTTCCCATCGCGCCGACTGGTTCCTGCCCATTTTCGACCATTGGGCGGAGAAGCAGCTCGACATCCTCCAGTGTCCAGCCGAAGTTTGCCCGCTGCGCTGCGACGGCGCCTTCGCCGTCGGAAATTTTGGACGGCACTATTTCGGTGAAAAGCCCTGTCACCGGGATGTGGTTTTCCTTGACCCAGCGGCGGTATGGGCGGCGTCTGGCGTAGAGCGCCTTGATTTCGGCGTCCTCCATGAGCCGGTGTGCCGCAAGGTCGAGCCAGAGGATCGTACCGGGGCCGAGTCGGCCGCGTCTCGCCACCGATTCCGGCGGGATGTCCAGTACGCCGACCTCCGAGGCCAGTACGAAGAGCCCATCCTTGGTGAGCGTCCATCGGGCTGGGCGAAGTCCGTTTCGGTCGAGCGCGGCACCGAGACCGACGCCGTCCGTGAAGGCGACGGCGGCCGGCCCGTCCCAAGGCTCCATCAGCGCGGAATGGTATTCGAAGAAGGCTCGGACGTCATGGCCGACATGGTACTTCGCGCCCCATGCCTGCGGCAAGAGCATCATCATGGCGTGTGGGGCGTCGCGCCCTGCTGCGACGAGAAGCTCGAACATGTTGTCGAGCGAGGCGGAGTCGCTCTGGCCGGGGCGGACGACGGGCAAAAGCTTCTTCAGCTCGTCGCCGAAGGCAGGGGAGGCGAGCGAAGGTTCGCGTGCGGCGAGAGCGTTGAGGTTGCCCTTGAGAGCATTGATTTCGCCATTGTGGGCGATGGCGCGGAAAGGGTGCGCGAGCTCCCAGGTCGGGAAGGTATTGGTCGAATAGCGCTGGTGGACGATCGCGAAGGGCGAGACGAAGTCCGGGTCGGAGAGGTCGGGGTAGAACTTGTCGATCTGCGTCGCCAGCAGTAGTCCCTTGTAGACGATTGTCCGCGACGAGCATGAGCAGACGTATGTCTTCTCCGTCGCCTTCTCGATCTGCCTGCGGATGACGAGCAGTTTGCGCTCGAAGGCTTTATCTTGCGGAGCATCCGCCCCGCAAGATATAAAAATCTGCCGAATCTTTGGCATTACGCTTCTTGCGTCGTGGCCGATGGCCGAGGGATCGGTGGGCACATCCCGCCACGCAAGCACTTCGCATCCCTCGCCCCTTATGGTCTCTTCAATCTTCGCCTCTTCCCCCTCGCCGCCGAAGATCATGGCAACGCCGAAAGGAGAAGTGGTGGAGTTGGGAGTGGTGGAGTTGAGAGTTGGGAGTTGCTTTTGGAAGAACTTGTGCGGAATCTTCAGCAGTAGCCCCGCACCGTCGCCGGTTTCGGGGTCGTTGCCCGTCGCGCCGCGGTGCATGAGCCGCTTAAGGATGGTCATGCCCTTTGTCACGATTTCGTGGCTCGCCTCGCCGGAAAGGTTCGCGACCATTCCGACGCCGCATGCGTCGTGCTCGAATTCGCTGCGATAGAGTCCTGCCTGTTGGTCTTCGTTGTTCATGGCGTTATGAAAGGGTTGAAGGGGTTGAAGGGTTGAAGTGCCGTTAGGCGAGGGGGAGGCTCTTGCCGCTGGCAAGGGCGCGGACGACGAGCGACGCGCCATTGGCGCAGTCGCCCACGCAGTAGATGTTGCGTGCCGGATCGGGTAGGAGTGCCGTGCGCGGTGTCTGGGAAAGTCCGAGCTGCGCGATGATCGGATTGTCCGTCGGGACACCCGTGAAGCCCATCGCCAGGAAGACGAGATCGGCCTTGATTGTCTCCTTGGTGCCGGGAACGGCATGGAACTTCATCGGCCGCCCCTCGGGTGAGAACTCCCATTCGACGGTTTCGACCTCGACGGCCGAAACGGTTCCGTCGGCGGAGCCGATAAAGCGAAGCGAGTTGAGGTTCCAACGCCGCTCGCAGCCTTCCTTGTGGCTGGAGCTGGTGCGGAGCATGTAGGGCCAGAGCGGCCACGGCGTGGAGGCGTCGCGGAGATCCGGCGGCTTGGGCATGATCTCAATCTGCGTGACGGACTTCGCCCCATGCCGTATGGCGGTGCCGACGCAGTCGCTGCCGGTGTCGCCGCCGCCGATGACCAGGACGTTCTTGTCTTTCGCGCAAATTGGCGGTGCGGCGATTTCGCCCGTCAGGAAGCGGTTCTGCCCTTCGAGCAGCTCAAGCGCCAGATGGATTCCGCCGAGTTCGCGTCCGGGTATCTTTAGGTCGCGGGCGGCTGGCGTGCCGATGGCGACGACAACCGCGTCGTTGCTGCGGGCAAGCCATTCGGCTGAGATGTCCTTGCCGATTTCGACGTCCGTCACGAAGCGGATGCCTTCGGCCTCCAGCACTTTGCGGCGGCGGTTGATGAGCGACTTGTCGAGCTTGAAGCAGGGAATCCCGTAGCGGAGAAGCCCGCCGATGTTCGCGCGTCGCTCGTAGACCGTGACGGACCAGCCGCGTCGCCGAAGCGTGACGGCTGCGGAAAGGCCGGAGGGGCCGGCGCCAATCACGGCGACGGATTTGCCGTTCTCCTTTGCCGGCGGGCGTGGCTCCACCCAGCCGTTGGCGAAGGCCGTCTCGATGATGCGCTTCTCGCTCTGCCGGATCATGACGGCCTCGTCGTCGAGACCGTGTACGCATGACGCCTCGCAGAGCGCGGGGCAGATACGCGAGGTGAACTCCGGGAAATCGGAATTGGCCGAGAGCAGCGCGTAGGCGCGCCGCCAGTCGCCCTGCGCCACGGCGCGGTTCTGGTCGGGGACGAGGTTGCCGAGGGGGCAGCCGTAGGCGTGGCAGAAGGGCTGGCCGCAGTTCATGCAGCGCGAAGTCTGCTCCTTGAGCTCCGCGTCGGAGAGCATTGTCTCGACTTCGCGCCAATCTGTCCGGCGCTCATCCGTCGGACGGTAGATGTCATGGATCCGTTGCATATTGATAGGGTGAATCGCACACCCCGTGCCAAAGGCGTATGACGGCGCTCGTCAACGCATTTCTTTACAACGCATGTAATGTCGGCGAATTTCGCCGCTAGATTCTGTAATGCGGGATGAACCTAGATGTCGCTGGGCATGCGCCAGTCTGCGCGCGGCGAGAGGGACAGCGTGATCTTAGGGCCGTCGGGCACGCAATCGCGCTTGTACTGGGATGCGGCGAAACGTTTTAGGAACTTTGCGAGCGTCTCATTGAGGACTTCGGCTGGGTATTCGCCCGCGAAGGCGATGTGCGCCAATTCCCGCAACTTGTCTGGCGATGCGCCTTCCGCGAGGTAGTGGAAGAGGAAGAAGTCGTGGAGTTCGTATGGCCCGAGGCGCGTTTCGGAGTCGTTCGCGGCGGCGCCGGGAAGAAGTTCCGGCGTAATTGGCGCGGCGGAGATGCGCCCGAGCAGATCCGCCAGTGGGTCCTCGGACTCGTCGGCAAGAAGGCGCAGCGCGGCCAAGACCATGGTTTTGGGGACGGAGGCGTTGATCTGGTACATGCTCATGTGGTCGCCGTTGTAGGTGTTCCACCCGAGCGCGATTTCCGAAAGGTCGCCTGTGCCGACCACGAGCGCGTGCTCCATGTTGGCGATGTCCATCAGGATCTGCGTCCGCTCCCTGGCCTGTGCGTTCTCGTAGCCAATGTCGTGGACGTCCGGAGAATGCCCGATGTCGGCAAGATGCCTGAGGCATGATTCGCGGATGTCCACGACGCGCGCTGACGCGCCGACCGCCTTTGCGAGCGCGACGGCCCGGTTCTGCGAATCGTCAGTGGAACCAAATCCGGGCATGACTACGGCGATGAGGTTTTCGCGACCCGCGCCGAACTTGTCGAGAGCCGTCGCCGCGCCTAGCAGGGCAAGTGCTGAGTCCGCGCCGCCAGACACGCCGATGACAAGCCTGCCGATTGACGCACATGACATGCGCCGTGCCAGACCAGCAGCTTGGATGTCGAGAAGCTTGCGCCACCAGCGGCCTTCGCCGTATTCATCGAGGAACGGCGAGCGCGAGAGGGCGGACGGCGAGGCCTCAGGGAGGGCGGCGGTGATGGATGTCGACTGCCTTTGCACGCCTATGGGAAAATGCGGGCAATAGACGGAGGACGTGCTTCTTCTGCGATGGCGGAGTGCGGCAAGGTCGACGGTCGCCGCGACAATCTGCGGCGCATCGCGGAACAGCTTCCCCTCGGCGACGATTTGCCCGTCTGCCGCTACGAGCGACTCTCCGCCGTAGACGGCGTCTGAACTTGATTCCCCCGTTCCGGCGCATGCCATGGCGTACACGCATCCAAGTCGAAGGCTCTGCTGCTCGACGAGCGACCTGCGCCGCTGCGACTTCCCCAGGAAATCGGTGCTCGCGGAGAGGTTGAACACGATGTCGACGCCTCCCTCGGCCATCAGCGAACTCGGGGGCGTCGGCGTCCAGAGGTCTTCGCAAATCTCGACGCCGAACCTGAATGCGCCGACATCGAAGATGCGCAGTGGCTCATCTGCGGGGGCCGGCGTGAACTGACGTCGTTCGTAGTATTCGCCGTAGTTCGGCAACGCCCGCTTACGGACGATTTCGACGATTCGGCCGCCGTAGGCCACTGCGGCAGAATTGTAGATGGCCGCGCCTTCCGCTACCGGCAGGCCGATGACTGAGAGAATTGGAATGTTCGCCGTTTCCGAGGCGAAAGCGGTGGCGGCCTTCGACGCCGCGCGGAGAATATCTTCGCGGAAGAAGAGGTCGCCGCATGTGTAGCCTGTGAGGCAGAGTTCCGGGAAGACGATTGCGGAAACCCCGTCCTTCGCGGCCTCTCCGGCAAGGCGAACCAGCTCTTCCGCATTCGCCTGCGGTTTTCCAAGGATAAGTCGCGGAGTTGCCGCTGCGATTCTGTAGAATCCGTCCATGGGAAGCATGCCTGCGGCGGCAGATACTCGCCGCCGCAGGCATTGTCGAACTAGGTGTTGCTGAAGAACTGGAATGAGGCGTAGGCGTCCTGTCCGTGCTCGACGATGTCGAGGCCCTTCAGTTCGGTCTTGGCCGGAACGCGGAGGATGCCGAGCTTCTTCAGCGTGAAGAAGATCGCCGCACCCGTGCCGAAGGCCCAGGCGGCCGTGCAGAGCGCGCCGAGCGCCTGGATGCCGAAGAACTTGAAGCCGCCGCCGTAGAGAAGGCCTGCGAGTTCGTTGCCGTATCCGCGCGAAACGGGCGCGGCGAAGAGCCCTACGGCAAGCGTTCCCCACACGCCGTTCACGCAGTGGACGGAGACGGCGCCGACCGGATCGTCGATGTGGACGCGGTCGAGCGCGAAGACCGACAGCACGACGAGGACGCCTGCGATGAGGCCGATGACAATTGACGCATTGGCGGTCACCACATCGCAGGGCGCGGTAATCGCGACAAGCCCCGCAAGGGATCCGTTCAGGGCCATCGTCAGATCGGGCTTGCCCATGATCAGCCAGGCCGTGGCAAGCGCAGTGATGGTCCCGGCACAGGCGGCAAGGTTGGTTGTCATGGCCACGCGCCCGATGGAGCCGATGCCCGCCGTGTAGGAACCAGGGTTGAAGCCAAACCACCCGATCCACAGCAGGAACACGCCGAGCGTCCCAAGAACGAGGCTGTGTCCGGGGATCGGGTTCGCCGTGCCGTCAGGACGGTACTTGCCAATACGCGGTCCCAATGCCATTGCGCCCGCAAGCGCAACCCAGCCGCCGACAGAGTGAACAACTGTGGAGCCGGCAAAGTCGTGGAAGCCCAATCCCTCAAGCCAGCCTGCCGACTGCGCGCCCGCCAGGCTGCCCCACATCCAGTGCCCGCTCACGGGATAGACAATGCACGAAACCAGAATGGAATAGATAAGATAGCTTTTGAATTCGATGCGCTCGGCGACCGCCCCCGAAACAATGGTTGAGGCCGTGGCGCAGAACATGGTCTGGAAGAAGAGGAAAGTCCAGTCCCAGATCCCCTCACCCGTGGCGAGCGACGGCATGCCGAGGCCGCCCCAGCCGAACCAGCCCGAGGCCTTTGTCACGCCAAACATCAGGGCCGCGCCGAGAATGTAGAACGCCAGCGAACCCGCCGCGAAGTCCATCAGGTTCTTCATCATGATGTTTGCCGCGTTCTTGGCCCGGGTGAAACCCGTTTCAACAAGGGCGAAGCCCGCCTGCATGGTAAAGACGAGGATGCCCGCGATAAGCGTCCAGACAACGTTCAGGTTGATCTGCACTTCAGGTGCTGCAATTGCCGATGGTTCCATTTTGCCCTGTTCCTTTCCCTATCCGATTGCGTCCGGGCCGCGTTCTCCCGTCCTGATCCGGATGCACTCCTCCATCGGCAGAATGAATATCTTGCCGTCGCCGAGTTCTCCTGTCTGTGCACCCTCGATAATGGCTTCGATCGTCTTTTCGACGTAGTCCTCGTTCACAGCAATGGAGAGGCGCATCTTCTTGTGCAGCGACACCTCCTCGGTCGCGCCGCGATACATGTGGATATAGCCGCCCTGCTGTCCGCAGCCGAGCGAATTGGTGACGGACAGCTTGTAGATTTCGCGGGCGAATAGCGCCTGTTTGACGGCATTCAGCCGCTCCGGCTGGATATAGGCTATAATCAGCTTCATCTCTTCCCCTTTCCCATACGTTCACGTGCCGCACCATTGCAGCAATGCAAGTCCTATACGCACGATATGTGCCAAAGACGTAAGTATGCGGAAAAACTCATTTTTATGCGGCAGCTTATACATTTTTTGTAAAATAGCGCCATGTACACCTTTTCAACAAATTTCCCAATTTCTTCCTGCTGCCATGAACAACAGTTTTGCCGCGAAACGATTCGCTCTCTGCCTGTTCCGATAAGGGGGAACTCTTCACTTTTGATGCGCGCACCGGGGAACGCAGCACCGCCGGACACTGTGGCGCTCCGGTGGAAATGAAAAACGCCGATGCTGATAGAGAATCGGCGCATGATTTGAC
>JAEEGH010014594.1_pt1 | contig 17221 bp, 16 predicted proteins | sample 9134181 | NCBI WGS metagenome assembly JAEEGH01 (sample SAMN16246544, study PRJNA631951) | gut metagenome | biome: gut microbiome; feature: rumen; material: DP-attached | host: Bos | place: Iran: Karaj | collected 2018-10
GCTCCCGAAAACGGCCTTTACATCATCCGAAAAGACGGCAAGGGCCAAAAGATACTCAAGAAATAAGACTTGCACAAAACAAAAAAGACGGAAACGTGGATGCCTTCGAGGATCTACGTTTCCGTTATTTTTGCGCTCATCGCGAATGCGATCGATGAAACGCCTTGCGCTAAATTGACTCTAATAGAATTCTGAATTCTTCTTCAGTTGGCAGATATAACTTATATCGAGATGCAAAAATCTGCTTGCCTTCGTTCAAGACAGAATATTTTACAATAGCCTCACTCTTCTGGGAGCATAAGATGATACCCAGTGTGGGGTTGTCGTCATCGTTCTTGTAAAGTGCATCGAACATACGAATGTAACTATCCATCTGCCCCACATCCTCATGAGTGAGTTTGCCTAACTTCAAGTCAATGAGCACATGACATTTTAGGATGCTATGATAGAACACCAAGTCAACGTAGAAGTCCTCGTCATCATAACGCATGCGTCGTTGACGTGCCACAAAACAGAAGCCGCGTCCCAACTCCAATAGGAATTGTTGCAGGTGGTCAATGAGTGCCTGTTCAAGATCGCTCTCGTGGAGAGAAGGGTAGTCTTTCAAGTTGAGAAACTCCAATACAAACGGATCGTGGATGAACTGTTCTGGTTTCACGGAGGCCATCTTCTCTTTTGCTTCAGCAATGACAGATGATTTCTCTCTGCTACCCAACAGGCGTTCGTAATAAAGCGTTGAAATCTGTCGGTCCATCTGACGTGTACTCCACATGCCATCGGCAGCCTCGTTCATATACCAATACCGTGCTTGCTCATCCTCCACACTGATAAGGCGACGATAATGTGACCAACTCAATTCGGGACGCAGTGTGTCCCGTTTTTGAAACATAATGTAAAATTGTCTCATCTTGCGGAGCTCTCTTTCATCAAAGCCCTTGCCGAAATCCTTGGTGAGACGGATAGCGAGTTCTTTAAGAATACCTTTTCCATAGCTGGCTCGAACTTCACCTTGCTGCTCGTGCTCTACTATCTGCCGTCCTACCTGCCAATAGCTCTGTACCATGGCGAAGTTGATGGCGTTATATGAACGTTGTCTAGCCTCCGACAGTATCAGACGTATACCAGCATAAAGGGATTCTACTTCCTGTATGGGGATTATCTCGTTGCTCATAACTAAAGAATTCATTTTTCACTTAATCACTTGGATTTCGAACGCGATGATGTTGCCCAATCGCCCCACATTGAGCACGTCATCTTTCGTTGGTTGCCCTGCATGAATCTGCGAATTTACTTGTCATTTCAATTGACAAAGATAGTGAAATTTTGTGAGACTTGCAAATATTCTTCCTGTTTTTTTGTCGGAAAAGCATCGGTCTTCGCGTATTTGCAAAGGAGAGTTGACAAAAGTATGAGTAAAAAAACTCAACTTTCATCTTTTGACCCTGCAACATTAAGCAAACTTCACTTAATTCGAACCAATTCAAGGGTCACCCCTCACCCCATGTATAATATTCTTACCTCCCCCCCCTTTATAGGGGGAGGGAGGGGAATATATATACATAGGGGGGTGGAAGGGGGCCCAGAATTGAAATTTATGGAAACATTAAGTTTTTTAGTCAATCATGAAATCCTCGATATTGTCGAACACGCATTGCTGGAAATATTCGGCCACCTGGGCATAGCTGTTGAAGGTCGATTCCTTCTGACCTTTTGCCTTGAGGTAGGCTGCGAGGCTCCACGGGTAATTCTGCTTCTTGCGAAAATAGGGAGGAGCCGTGTCCAACGAACGCTTGAAGCATGGGTAAGCAGAGGGACTTATCCTTGTCTGTACCCACTCTTCAAATTTTGCTCGCGACTTGCTCAAGAGAATGGGGCGGTTGCCAAGCTTCGGGTGCTTTTGGCTGAACACTATGTAAACCGAGAGCCAAAGACAATTCTTGTTGAAGCAAGATGCCCTATTCGGACCATCGGTAAAGTCTTTCGTGAAATTGACAAGCTTTTCCTCGTCAATACGAGGATGGATGAACGGCGAAGCAGTTTGCCGAGTGGCGGGACTTGACGAGGCATTCTGCTGTAGTGTAGATTGCGTCGATTCTTCATCCTCCGGGATGGAGTCCGCATCGATTACAGGTGAATCAAAGCCGTCGGACTTCCCCGATGTTATCCTGCCGAAAAGGAACAGATCGTAACGCATCCGATTTCCATTGTACAGCTCGCATTTGATGAGATTGGCCCGATGAACCCTGGAGAAAAGAAACATGACATTGAATGCATTGACATAACGGTCGAACAAGTATTCCCTATTGAAGAGCATACTCCAGTCGTAAAGGTTTTCGGGGTCGGTTGTATCGCGCAGGATTTTGAGGATATCGCGATTCTTGACGAGCATCTCCCATTCATTGTCATCGTACAGACAGGCATAATCTTGCACATCGACCGATAGTCCGTCGATAATTCGGCCCATCAGCTGTTCGTCAAGTTCTGCCAAATCCGCCCAATGCTGCTTAGAGAGTCTCACCAGCCTATCGTTCTTCAGCTTAATTGCCGATGCGCGCAGCTTAAAAAGATAATCATCGGCTCTTTGGTCGACGAATTGCCTGAACTTTGAAATGACGTACTCCTTCAACTCGTTGCCCTGCATGAAGGACATCGGATGTTTCATCCGCCGCTGTATGCGGTCGAATAGTTCGATGGTCTGGTTGATATAACTGTTAATCGTCGTTTCGATAACAACAGGCACTTGCACCATTTCGTCAAGAGAGATTGGACCACCGCTGCCATTTGCCACATTCAATCGCTGGATAAACTCAAGATTCTCCTCAGAGACAAACTTGAGATCGTTGTCCTCGACACCATCCAAAGCCATCGACATGAGAGAACGAAGGTTATCGGACGAATCAACGAATTGACTGTATGTGGTTTTAAGTGTCAGATAATTGAGTATGGAATCACGGGACTCAAGCGCAGAAGGCAAAATTTTCATCAGGCTGCGGCATGCATCGAGATATTGGTCAAAAATACGACTCACAAAAAACAATGTTGCGTTGGAAGAAGGATTGACGAGAAAGAGTCCCTTATCTTCGAGTCTCCAGAAATCTTCAAGGCTCTTACTCAGTCTTTCAACCTTATCCCTTGCAAATAAATAATCCGAATTGGCATAATCACTATCAAACATCTAGGAGTGACAATTAGCAATTAATAATTAACAATTAACAATTAAAAAATACAATTAGCAATTAACAATTGACAATCAATGGCTTGAGTTGAGAACAACCCTTGACGGCCTGAAGGTCGCGAGCCAGTTGTGCCTTGAGGTCATCGAGCGACTCCATCTTGCGCTCGTCGCGAATGCGATCGATGAAACGCAGGCTGAGTCGCTGGCCATAGAGGTCGCCACTGAAGCCGATGAGATGCGCCTCGATGGTGAGATGATGCTCATTCTCGACCGTGGGACGATAGCCGATGTTGACCATTGCTGGAAAGCGGCGGTCATCGGAAAGTGTAGCAATGGCTGCATACACGCCACGACGTGGAATAGCGCTTTCATTGCCAACGGCTGCAACGTTGGCCGTGGGATAACCCAGTCGACGTCCCAGCTGATGACCGCGCACGACGGTGCCCGAAATCTCTTCGCCAGTGGTCACGAAACGGAACTGCTGGCCACGATACTCCATCTTGACCAAGTAGAATCGCACCAGGTCGGCAAGCAGACGGATAGCACTCTTTCGTGACAGCATTACCCGACGACAGAACTGATTGAGCGTAAGACCAGCCTCGCCCTCCTTGGCAAGCAGATCGAGAGCCGACGATTGCTGCTCGGTGAAACGCATCAGCGTTCCGGCATCGTGCTGATCACTACGCCATAGGGCAAGATGTACGGGTGTAGCCACGATGTTCTCGTCGGCGACACGCACATAGGCACGCCAACGTCCATCTTCTTCGCGAGCCATAACGGGGCGATCGGTCGAAGCGGGGATAGTAGCGATGAGCACCGTGTGGCCTTCGGCTTTCACGGTCTCCCACGTGCAATTGACTTCGGGACGGCATCCCGTGTGGGCAGCCGCATCGATCATGTAGATCTCCTCGTCGCTGCGCACGCCGGCTATCGACCCATTGTCGCGAACACCGACGAGTAACCGTCCGCCATCGGTATTGGCGAAGGCGGAGATGCTGTGGGCAATCTTACTGACGCTGGATATCTCGTATTTGAAATCCTGTTGCTGATGTTCGCCCTCGGCAATTAGTTCGCTCAGGCGGTCCTTGGGTTTCATTTCTCTTTCGATGTAATGGTTCTCTGGAAGGCCAGCCGCGGGTCGCCGTTGGCCAGATGGATGATGCCACAATACGTGAACCCGTACTTTCGAAGCAGGCTCTGCATTGTCTTGTTGTCGGCATGGGTGTCGATACGGATGGTGTCGGTGAGCGCAAATGCATATTCGAGCACACGGCGCATCACGCCATGCGCCTTTGGGCCCGAAGCTACGCGGTGAATCACGAAGTAGGGATGCTCGTTGAGCCACTGGCCGTCGTAAATCACGGTATACGTCGGATCGGGACCTTCGATGAGCGCGAAAGTGGCCACGGGCTCACCCTCCTCCTCCATCACATAGCTGACGCCACGCTCCACATCGTTCTCGATCTGCTGGGGCGAAGGATGGCCGTTGGCCCATTGATGGATGTTGCCTTCGGCCACCATCTTCTTGCGAGCCTCATCGATAAGGGCAAGGATGAAAGGTATATCTTCTTTGGTAGATTTTCGTATCATAGAGTTTTGTGAACTTGTCGATTCTAATTTTGGCACAAAGGTAGTATTTTCTGACCAAACTACCAAAAAACTGAACAAATAAAAGTAAAAATGCAAACGTTTGTCTGTCGATTTAGATAAAAATCGTGAAAAATGGGGATTTTCTCCTTCCAAAAGACGTCTATTTGCGAAAAAAGAAGTATCTTTGCAGCCGGAAAATAATAAAAACTGCTATTTATCTCCCCAATGGCCGAAACCCGAGAGTCTGTCTTTCAGCAAATCAACGAAGTACTTGCGACTTACCAGCCCATCTCGCTCGAAGAGATGAGCGCTGTGAAGTTGATGAACCGTATCGATACGAAGTTCGTCATCCCGCTGGTGCAACTCAAGCCCCTGCTTCTGACTGCAGCCTCGCAGTACTACGTCCAGGTGCTCAACGGCAAGCCCACAGCGGGTTATCACACCATCTACCTTGACACTGACGACCATCGCATGTACAATATGCACCAGACGGGGCGCAAGGTGCGACAGAAGATCCGTGTACGCACCTACGAGGAGACAGGCGTCACTTTCCTTGAGGTCAAGAACAAAAACAACCACGGACGAACGAAGAAGAAGCGCATCGAGGTGCCCAGTTTCGAGAGCGTATTCCAGAGCGACGAGGCTAGCCAGTTCCTGATCGAGAAGTCGTGGTACACCATCGACCAACTGCATCCGCACGTCGAGAACTTCTTCGACCGCATCACCCTCATCAACCATGGTATGACCGAACGCCTCACCATCGACCTTGGCTTGCGGTTCCACAACTACGACATCGACACGCGCGCTGACATCGGCCACTGCGTAGTCATCGAACTGAAACGCGACGGCCTCATCCATTCGCCCATGCAGGACATCTTCCTCGACATGCGCATCCTCCCCGGCGGCTTCAGCAAGTACTGCATCGGCAGCGCCTTCACCAATCCCGCCCTTCGCCACAACAACCTCAAGGAAAAGATGCACCGTGTGGAGCGTTTCCGCCAGATGCAGGAGGGATTGCTGATAGATTGATGGTTGTCGCAACAAAGCTGCACTTCGGTGTGATGTATCATAGCGACCCACTGTAATTGTTAATTGTTTATTTTACCACAATTGTTATTTGTTAATTTTTAATTGTTAATTATACACCACCTATGGATCCAGATTTTATCGATGTAGGCTCCGAACTGATCAAGCCAATTGGCATGACCGACTTTTTGTTGCGTCTCCTCATCAACGTGCTCTTCGTGATCGGCATCATCCACTTCCTCTACTATCGCCGTTCGCGTCGCGCCGACTACTACTTCACTTTTGCCATCATCTCGCTCTCGACCTTCATGATCGTGGCATTGCTGGGCACCGTGAAACTCAAGACAGGTTTCGCGTTGGGTCTCTTTGCCATCTTCTCGATCATACGTTATCGAACGGAGTCGATGCCTGTGCGCGAGATGACCTATCTCTTTGCCATCATCGCCATCTCGGTGGTCAACGCACTGGCAGGCGATGCCGTAGGCTGGATCGGCCTCATTGCCATCAATGTCATCTTCGTCGTCGCCATTTCGCTTGCCGAACTGACACGCAAGATGAAGCACCTGGCCTGCAAGTATGTCAAGTACGACCGCATTGAGCTCATCGTCCCTGCACGTCGCGCCGAACTCATTGCCGACCTCGAGAAACGCCTGGGCATCACCGTTCGTCGTGTAGATGTTGGTACCGTCAACTTCCTCAAGGACATGGCACTCCTCAAGGTTTGGTATGAGCCAGATGACGGCAACGAAGAAAACACGGTCGATGAACTAATCAGAAAGGTACCGAATTTTTAATTTCTAGACAATCTAGAGATTCTAGATATTCTAGAGTATCCACGACACACATTATTCTGATGAAAAAATATCTTCTCTTCCTCCTGGCTATGCTCCCCATGGTCAGTATGGCGCAGTCGGATGCCGGATTGTGGACATCGGTCGGCATCGACAAGAAAATCAACAAGAAGCTCTCATTCGGTCTGGAAGGCGAATTCCGTTCGCGCAACGACTTCAAGACTGCCGACCGCTGGAGCGTGGGCCTCGATGCCACCTGGAAGTTCAACAAGAAGTTCCGCGTGGCCGCTGGTTACGTCCTCCTCAACGACAACCGAAAGGAGAAAATCAGTTACAACAACGACGATCCCACGTCGGTCAACTACTACAACAACTGGCGTCCCTCCTATTGGACCGTCCGCCATCGTGTGTTTGCCGGCTTCGGCCTGAGCACCGACGTTGGGCGCTGGTCATTCTCGCTGCGCGAACGCTGGCAATACACCTATCGCCCCGAGAAGACCACCACACGCTACGACTTCGACAACGCGAAGTGGGAGGACACCACCGTCAAAGGAAATGCCGGCAGTGTCCTGCGAAGCCGTATTCAAGTGGAATACGACATCCCATTGTGCACCTGGACGCCCAACGCCAGCGTAGAACTCTACAATGCCTGGTCTGTCCAGAAAGTGCGCTACACCATCGGTGCCGACTGGAAGATCAACAAGAAGAACTCCTTCAGCATCTATTATCGCTTCCAGGACAATCGTGGCAGTTCCGATGATGGAGATTTTGATATGCACATCATCGGCTTGGGTTACAATTTCAAATTCTAAGCAACAATGAAAAAAAATATCATCTATATACTGATGGCTCTGGCTACCGTAGGCTTCACAGCCTGCGAGAGCGACGACACCGACTTCAGCGACATCATCAACAACAATTCGAGCGGTGGATCACAAGGCGGTGAAAGCGGCGGAGAAGAAGGTGGTGGTGAAGAAGGTGGCGGCGCTGGTGGCAACACTTCCGACCTCACCATTACCCAGAGCAGCAGCCTTTCGAAAGCTGTTGAAATCAACTGGACCAGCGTTGCTGCCGAATTAACCGTGGCTTCCGACATCTATTCCTCCCTCACCTTCGAAGGAACGGGCACACAGGTCATCATTACTTCGAGTGCCAGCCTCACCGACGAAGTGACCTACACCCTCAGCGGTACTGCCAGCAAAGGTTCGTTCTTCCTCAATGGTTCGACCGATGCCACCGTGGCCTTCAACGGCCTTACCCTCACCTGCGCCGACAGTGCTGCTGTCAACATCCAGAACGGCAAGCGCATCAACGTCGTTGTCGAGGGCAACAACACCATCAAGGACGGAGCGAAGAGCAGCGGCAAAGGTGCTCTGGTGATCAACGGACATTCACAGTTCAGCGGCTCAGGCACATTGACGCTCTACGGCATGGCCAGTCATGCCTTCTGGGCTGACGAATACATCCAGCTCAAGCAATCGTTCACCGGAAGCCTTGTCGTGACCTACGCAGCAAGCGACGGCATCAATGTCAACCAATACTTCGAGCAAAACGGCGGCACTGTGAAGATTTCGGGCATCATGGGCGATGGCCTGCAGGTCAACGCCGATGAGAAATATACCGGTTACGTCAACATCAATGGCGGCACCATCGACATCAGTGCGGCGGGTGCAGGATGCAAGGGCATCAAGGCAGCAGGATATATTCACATCGACGACGACAAGTCGGCACCCGTCATCACCATTGCCAACAGCGGCACGGGCACCTACGACGACACCAACCGGAAGGCCGTAGGCGCAACCTGCTTGGCTAGCGATGCAGATATCATCATCGACGCAGGCACCATCACGCTCAGCGCAACGGGCAATGGCGGCAAGGGATTGAAGTGCGACTCCACATTCACCATGAACGGTGGATCGCTCTCGATCTCGACCTCAGGCACAGCTTATACATCCAATGGCGACAGCACTTATCCCAAGGGACTGAAAGCGGGCACCGATAGCGGTACGCTTGCAGGTGGCATCGTCATCAATGGCGGCAATGTCAGCGTCACCGTCAGCGGAAAAGCCAGTGGTTGCGAGGGTATGGAGAGCGACAACATCATCACCATCAAAGGTGGAGTCACCACCGTCAATGCCTACGATGATGCAATCAACTCGGGCAGTGACATGACTGTCGAAGGTGGCTGCGTCTATGCTCGCTCGACCAACAACGACGGCATCGACACCAACGGCAACTGCTACATCAAGGGCGGATTGGTCTATGCCATCAGCGGCAATGCTCCCGAAGTGGCCATTGATGCCAACAGCGAAGCGCAGAAGAAACTCTACCTCACAGGCGGCACCATCGTTGCCCTTGGTGGACTGGAGTCGGGCGCCAGCCTCTCGCAGACCTGCTATGCTGCTTCCTCGTGGAACAAGAACACCTGGTATGCGCTGACCTACGGCAGCGAGACCTTCGCCTTCCAGACCCCATCGAGCGGCGGCACCACGATGGTTGTCTCTGCTCCTTCTACTCCATCGCTTCTGAGCGGCGTCAGCGTTTCGGGAGGCACAGAGATCTTCGACGGTGTCGGCTACACCGGAGCTACGGTGAGCGGCGGCTCGGCTGTCTCGATCTCGTCCTACTCGGGTGGCAACGGTGGTGGCACACCAGGAGGCGGCGGTGGCCCTGGCGGCGGCCGCGGCTGGTAAACGAAAAGAAAAGATAGCGGGCCATCCCCAAAAAGGATGGCCCGCTATTTTATATTTCCCTCAGCAGTCTCACTTGAGCTTGAAGTAACGGTAGTCGATGTCGTAGTTGAAACTCAAGTCGAGGCAGATGTCACGCCCCTGATGTTGCTTGAGCTGTTCGATAAAAGCTTCGCTCACCTGGCGTTCTAACTTGCTGTATTCCGACATGTCCAATTTCTCAGCCTCAGCAATCTTGGCGGGAATCTCTTCGGCCTTCATCAAGGGTGCAGAGATGTGATTGCTGGAACTGATAGGCATATAGATACCGCCTCCCAGATCACGACATTCGCTCAAGCTGTGAGCGCGATCGCTTCGCTTCTCGACCTTCAGGATGCCCCAGACTTCCTCAACGACATGAACAGTGGTGGTTGTGACTCTGGTCTTCTTGACTTTGATGGTGTCGCCCTGTTCGTTGACCTTATTGACTTCTCGGGTCGTCGTGCTGACATACTCCAGCACGTCGATGGTCTGGCCATCCTGTTCGTACGAACCCGTGAGCTTGAACTTGTCGCGGTTTTCACCCTTCCTGCCCCAGTCCGAACTATCATCGTAGATTTCGTCGAAAAGGTTAGGTTCGACAAGCAGCTTGTTGTTGCTGAGCGTCTTCTGCTCGTCGGCAGTAAGTTGGTCACTGCTGTAGAGCACCTTCTGCTCCGAATCCTTCACCTTGCCTTTGGCATACGTGCGCAGCAACGACACCTTGGCCTTGAGGGCAGGATGGTCGAGGAAGAGGTTGAAGATCTTGCGATAGCCTACGACAGCCGCTGCCATCTTCATTATCCTCAAATACTTTTTGGGGATGACCTTGATGAACAAATCGACATCCTGCATGCTGAAATCGTACTTCACGCGGGCCTGCCACGTGTCGATGCGCTTGCGATTCTTGTCGGCCTGATCCCACACGTGACGCAACACGTAATGGGCAGGATCCTCACCGTCGGGGGTCACAATGGAAGGGGGCAGCAGCATGAGCTTTTCGGCCAGCATCTCGTTGTGGATGGTCGTCTGACCCTTCGAGAGTTCTAACTCACGACGCACGGTCTGCTGTCCCATGCACGAGTATTCCACCTTCAGATTGCCTGCGGGAAGTTCATCAAGCATATATTCGCCCTTTTCGTTGGCTGCTATACCGCGATTGGCAGATGCGACATAAACCGTGGCATAAGGGCAAGGTGTACTGTCATTGAGCAAAATAACTCCTTGCAGAGTCTGTGCCACACTTGGCTGCGCGATCTGCACTGCCAGCAATAGAGTGATAAATAAATTCTTCATCTTTTTATCAGACTTATCAGAGTATTCAGAGTTCTCCGATGACTCAGAGTTCTCCGAAAAAAAATCATTTCAATACCACTTCCACCGGGCAGTGGTCGCTGCCAAAGATCTCGTTGTGGATGCTGGCACCTTCAAGACGGTCGGCCAGGCGACTGCTGACCAGGAAATAGTCGATGCGCCATCCAGCGTTCTTCTCGCGCGCCTTGAAACGATAGCTCCACCACGAATAGGCTCCTTCGAGCGTAGGATAGAAATGGCGGAAAGTGTCGATGAACCCGGCATTGAGATGCTGGGTCATCTGTGCACGTTCCTGATCGGTGAAACCTGCATTCATGCGGTTGGCCTTGGGATTCTTGATGTCAATCTCCTCATGAGCAACGTTCATATCGCCGCATATGATGATAGGCTTCTTGGCATCAAGTTCCTGCATATACCGACGGAAAGCTTCATCCCATGTCATACGGTAGTCGAGACGACGCAGGCCGTCCTGCGAATTGGGCGTATAGACGGTGATGAGATAGAAGTCGGGATATTCGAGCGTGATGACACGACCCTCATGATCGGAGGTTTCGGCACCCGTTTCGTCAGTCCAACTACCTATTCCATAGTGGACCGAAAGGGGTTCATGTTTCGTAAAGATTGCCGTACCCGAGTATCCTTTTTTCTCGGCATAGTTCCAATAGGACCGATAGCCCGGGAATTCGATATCGAGTTGACCCTCCTGCATCTTGGTCTCCTGCAAGCAGAAGAAATCGGCATCGAGCGCCTCAAACACTTCCTTGAAGTTTTTGCCCACTACGGCACGCAGGCCGTTTACATTCCAACTGATGAATTTCATATTTTTATCGCATTTTTGGGTGCAAAAATAACGATTATTTATCCTAATTCCAAATATTTGGCCGAAAAACGGCAAAAAATACGAATTGGTTTGGGTATAATTCGATATTTTAATATATTTGCGGCTGAAATATGCATTATCTTTGCCTCGAATCTTTTCCATATATGAAGAAAGAATAGGGAGGTTCTTCCTTCACCAAGGAATTGATATAGTTGCTAACGGTGGCGTAGAGAAGTTCGAACTGCTTGACGGCTTTCTGTGCATCGGTTGCGTCGATTTCCTCGTAACCGATGGGATTGTTTTCTAATAGGCTGGAGGGAATCCAAGTTCTACGAATGGTCAATGACGGTGGGTTGATCTCAAGATATTGGCACTCGGTGTGGCTATCTTTAGGATTCTGCTGCAGATTGAAGTAGAGCTGGTCGAAAAAGCGATAGGCTCTGCCTGTCTGAATATGGTCAGCAGGGATGCCCTTCAGCGAAATGACGTACCGACGAATCTGCATAAGTGACTTAAAGAACAAATCGATGCCACGATGGTATTGCTCTTCCGAAATCTCCTGCATAAGGATGTTGCTCGCCTCTTTGGTGTCGATAAGATGATGCTCAATGCTTATATTGTTATCTCCAGAGTATTCAAGCGAATCGCAACAATAATTAGCGCCATAGCCTGTCGGTGTATAGGTACCAAGTACTCGATAGAGGCGGCACTCTCGAAGATAGCGCCGCCCTACGTAGTAACGTCCGATGAAAGGGTCTTGTTCCATTATTTTGAGGGTTTCTGAATTTTCGGAGTATTCGGAGTAATCGGAGTAATCCGAGTTTTCTGAGTATTCTGAGTAATCGGAGTTCTCAGAGTATTCCGAAGGCTCGGAAAAAATCAATAAGCCAAAAGATACCAGAGATCTCGCAGGCATTGCTCGGGATCCCATTCGTAGTTGAAGGTCCACTGGGCAGTCATCTCATAATTGCGGGGTGAGCCCACGGCCTGTTGGAGATTGTCGTCGAGCCAATGGCCTTGTCCGCCTTCGCGAATGCAATGATAATAATAGACGCGATTGCCCCACGGGCAGGGATCGAGCACCTTGTCGGAATAGGCATATTGGATGTTGGCATCGAGAATCTGCTCCGAAAGGTGGCAGTTGAGCAGATAGATCTGATGGTCATGATGATAACGGCCCAAAAGTGTGGGAGATTTCGCATCGAACCATGAATCCTTGACCACAAACTTCTTCAACCTATTGCCTCGACCATCATGCCAAAGTATGGCGCGACCGTCGCCGTAGAATTTGCAACGTGTGGCAAAACACCAACCTCGTGGACACATGAAATCCACACCAGGACAACGCAGGTCGAGGTCGGCATGATAGTACATGCCTTCGCCCTCAGGTGCCCAAAGAGAAAGTGCATCATTACCATCGGCCCAGACGTTGCAGTTGACGATGATGGTATGGTTGGCACGTCCGTAGATGGCCATCTGATGGACGGTGGTCTCCTCGACTGTAGTTCCGTAGTTGTTATATACGGTCATACCACTGATGACGCAGTTGTCGGCCTCCTCGGTGAGTACGATCACACCCATGTGTACCTTCTTGCCCTTGTATTCGGGGACCGTGATGGTATTGCCTGTTTCGGCAAGGATGAGACGCGTGCTGTCGCGGTCCTCTCCCACCAACACGATATTCGGCTTGTCGATGATGACCTTCTGACGATATATACCATTCATGACAAGGATCTTGAAAGGCTCCGTGCCTTCATCGGGAGCCTGTTCAATGGCCTTTTGGATGCTTTCACCCGGACGAACCACGACGTCAAAGTTCTTAGGATTAACGACAGGTTTTCGATCCATGTCGATGAGACCAGTTTCGTTGGCACCTTTGGTGTCGAGGCTGATCTTCACCTTATGTCGCTTGTCGTACTTGTCTGCCCAAGTCTCATAGAGCGGATAGAGTTCAGCAGGACGTGTGACATACCAACCATAACCATTGCGGCGTTCGGGTCCAATCTGATCGAGGTGCTTGCGCGGCAGACCATCACGATCGCAAACGTAGGGTTCAACATTCACAAGGTCGTAGAAACGACCCCAAAGCGGTGAAGCTGTTGGATCTTTCTCCAGATGCGTGTCGGCATCGGTATCGTTTCGTCCTTGACGGGCACGCACATAGCGCAGGCCGGTGAGTTTGTAGGTGTCGAGCCACTTCATGCCACCATGCACAGCAGCCTTGACGCGCTTGTCGGGATTGGGCAGTTCCATGAGCAGGCGCAGGATGCCTGCACTCTCCGACGGGCCGTAGGATGGCAGTTCGTAAGCACGGGCAGCAGCCGGCTCGAATGTCTCGTGATCGTGCTGCTGACACCAGATGGTAGGCTTGCCTTTAACACGAATCTGTGTATTGAGGATACAGTCGATGCCTTTGTCGAACGATGTGCGAAGCCTTTCACGGAGTTCGTCGTCGATAAGATCGCCGCCGTAGATGTCGCGTCCCTCGAAGAGGTCACGGAAGAGGGTGAGCGTATTCACCATCGCGTCATCATTATAAGTGATATGCACCTGATAGCCACGGTTGTTGGGCCAGAACTGTGGCCAACCTCCATTCTCGTATTGTCCGCTGAGCAGGTATTCCACGCCTCGACGGAAACCTTCCTTATAACGCTGTTCGCCCGTCTGCTTGTAGAGACGTGCCAGATATTTCATCTGCATCGTGGTGGCTCCGTTGTCGATGGTCGAATCGTCGTCACGTTGCTTGTCGCGAGCTATTCGGGCACGTTCCTCGGGAGTGAGGTTGCGTGCCATGTCGATATTCTTGGGCCAACCGCCTGTGACGCGCTGATAGAGCAGCATCTGGTCGCCAATGCGTCGAGCCTCGTCGGTTTGGAAGAATGCATCATCGGTGGCACGCATCGGATTACGAGGTTGAGCAATAAGGTTCAAGGATAAAAGACTGCAAACAAGCAGCAACAGGATTCGGATGGAAAGATGTCGTTTCATGTGTTGGTGTGGATTGATTAATACGCTGCAAAAATAACGAATAATTCCACAAACTCCAAGTTTTTGTCCATAATTCTTCCATTTTTGCACAAAAGAAGACACGAGGATACCATCCTATTCATTTTTTAATTATCTTTGCAACGCAATTTTCAACAAATAGATATGGAAAAAGACCCGATGCAATGGGAAGTGCTTGAGAGCGAATACCTCTTCAAGCGTCCTTGGCTGACCGCAAGACGCGAACACGTGAAACTGCCCACTGGGGCCGAGATACAGGACTTCTACATCTTGGAGTATCCAGATTTCTGCAACGTCATCGCCATCACGAAGGAAGGACAATTCGTGCTCGAACGGCAATATCGCCATGCCCAACAAATCACAGGATACGAGATTCCCGCAGGATGTGTCGAGCCAGGGGAAGATGCGATGGAAGGCGCCAAACGCGAACTATACGAAGAGACTGGTTATTCGGGCGGCGAATGGCGTCATTTCATGACCATCAGTCCCAATCCTGGAGCATGTACCAACTACAGTCATACGTTCCTCGCCATCGGCGTGGAGAAGGTATCTACACAACATCTGGAGGAATCGGAAGACATCCGTATCGAACTTTTCAGCGAGGAAGAAGTCTTTGACATGCTCCAACGCGGAGAGTTTCATCAAGCCATGATGGTCGCTCCGCTGTGGAAATACTTTGCAGAGAAGTTCTCCCGTATTAACCCATCTTAGCCCATTTGTTCTCGTCAGCAGCCAAGCTTGGCTGCTTGCAAAACCACCATTCAGAACCACCCCAATGATCAAAGCCCTGATATTCGACTTCGGAAAAGTGCTCGTCAATTACGACTTCGCACACATCATCGACCCGCTCTTCGACAACGAGGAGGACAGACAGGAGTTCTACACCTTCTTCGCCTCGTTGGAGTTCATCAACGAATTGGATCGCGAAGTCACCCCTTTTATCGACATCATCCGCCGCAAACAACAGGAGTATCCTAAATACACCGAGCAACTTCAAGTATTCTTCGACAAGTATGTGGATTTTGTGACAGGCGAAGTGCCCGGCATGAAAATGCTTCTGAAAGAACTGAAAGCCAATGGTTTCGAACTCTATGGCCTCACCAACTGGAGCAGCAAGGTGCATCAGGTGATGAAGAACTACGACATCTTCGACCTGCTTGACGGACAGGTCATCTCGTCGGAAGTGCATCTTCTCAAACCTGAACCAGAAATATACGAGCATTTGCTCGAAAAGTTTGGTCTCCAAGCCGAGGAATGTGTCTTCACCGACGACAAGGCCATCAATGTAGAAGGTGCCGAGAAGGTTGGTATGCACGGCATCGTCTTCCACGATGCGGCACAATATGTACACGAACTGAAGGCAATCATCGAACAATCTGCATGAAACAATACATCGGCATCCGATATGCCACGGCTGAACGTTTTGGCAAACCCATACCTACACCCGACCTCCAGTCGGTGGACGATGTCGAGTGCCGGGTGACCATCTGCCCACAGAATCCGTCGAGACTCGACACATTGCTCGGACTCATGTCGAGCGGGGAAGAGCAAAGCGAGGATTGTCTGCGGCTTTCCATCTTTACACCAACTACCAAAGGCAAGCATCCCGTCCTGGTTTGGATTCATGGAGGGGCTTACTTGACGGGAAGCGGGATGTATCAGCGCTATGATGCAAGCGAGATGGCAGAACGAGGAAACATCGTCGTTGTCAATATTTCCTATCGCATGGGTGTGTTCGGCTTCTATTACGACAAGGGAAAGGATATCGTGAACCTCGGCTTGCAGGATCAGGTCTGTGCCCTGCAATGGATTCAACGGAACATCCGTCTCTTCGGTGGTGATCCTGAGCAGGTGACAGTCTTCGGACAATCAGCGGGAGCTCATAGTGTACTTTGTCATATTGCCCAACAGAAGCAAGTGCTTTTCCAAAAGGCTATCATCGCCAGTGCACCATTCATTCCCGCTACTTCCAAGGCACAAGCCAAGAGGACTCGCAAGTTCCTTTCTTTCCTTAACGATGACCCTAAGACAGCCACGCTTGCGAAGATGCTCGAAGCTCAATACAACGCTTCGCATGGCACTCTTAGCGGAATGCCCTTTGCTCCCGTCTGCACCGACATCAAGGCACCCGAACAAATCATTCCTGGGCTGAAATCCGTCCTTATCTGGACGCAGCAAGACGATGCCCTGCCCTTCGTGCCTTTCCGTTTCCTGAATGGCCTCGTGACAAGAATCGTCTTTCGCTGGCCAGCCGAGAAATATGCGAAACATCTTGAAAAGAAAGGTGTGAAAACGGAAACGTGGCTGCTGGATTGGAGACACGGACAATCATCCTTCGGGGCGATTCATTGCCTGGAACTGCCCCTTATCTTTGGAACGTGGGAGCAATGGAAGGATGCACCCTTCCTGGAGGGCGTGAGCAGGCAGGAATATGAAGAAAAAGGCGCTGCGTTCAAGCAGCGCCTCATAGGGTTTGTATCAGCCAAGCTTGGCTGATGACACCGACAAACAAACAGGACAAACAATCAATTGTTAACTGTTATTTGTTAATTGTTATTTATTTAACCATTGTCGATATTAGTCATCACATAGTTGAGGAGTTTCTCAGGCGAAGCCATGAGTTCCTGGCGGGTATGCTTGTCGTCAAAACTCTTGAGATACTGGATGGTGTAGTCGATGATCGAGTCGCTGAACACGCCTTCCGAACTATAGATGGCACGATCCTTGTTGAGTTCATCGGCAGCCTCTTCACACGAACCGGGCAACTGCTCGAGTGCCTCCTGCGCTGGGC
>JAEEGH010014596.1_pt1 | contig 17220 bp, 9 predicted proteins | sample 9134181 | NCBI WGS metagenome assembly JAEEGH01 (sample SAMN16246544, study PRJNA631951) | gut metagenome | biome: gut microbiome; feature: rumen; material: DP-attached | host: Bos | place: Iran: Karaj | collected 2018-10
ATTAGCACAAAAGTCAATCATTTTGTTCAGATTGTACAGCGAAGACAATTCACATATTGTTTCTTCAAACCATAACAAATCCGACCATTCCCCAGAAAGAGAACCATCTATCAAGTGGTGGCAATACTCGTGAGAAAACTGATACACCCATTGGCACCATCGATTGTCCCTAGTCATAAGAAAGATAAAATGTTGTCCTCCCACTTTTGCACACATCGGCACATCCTCTGTCGGCACTACCACGCATTGCTTAGTCGAAAAAAACGGTTGTCCAGTTGCCTTCATCATATTAATATCAACCATATAAAGCAATGCACGTACCACACCATAGTCGGTATTTCCGAATGCAGTATTCTCAGAGAGTATTATATTCATCGCCATTCAATTTTTACTATTGCCATTACCTGAAGCTTGACTTCCCTACTCGTTAATCAGCTTTGCCAATAATATCCAGGATTCTTCTTCCTAAACAATTCATTGATATGCATTAGCTATTATATTTTATACTAGCCCTATTTGCTTTGCAATGTCCTGAATCAATTTAGCCAATGGACGTTTCAGTATATCCTCCTCTCGGTCATAGTTCCCAATGATAAACCTGTTCACGTCATTAGGCTTTAATTGGTAAACACCAGACTGTTTCAAAGCCTCAATCATCTTGGGATTGTATATTCTGCTCCGCCATATAACCTCCTCCACCTCACTCTTGAAATTATTATATAGTTTGCTAATGTGAAATTTCTTGTCATATTCTGAATATTCCCCATATACTTTGGGTACAAATTCAATCTTCAACTTCTCTGCATCCCAGTCCGTCAAATAATCTACCAGCGACATGTTCTCTACCTTAAATTCAAATGGATTTACATTATCTCCATTCTGACAATACATCATCCAGTCACGCTCATAAAATGACTTGGACTGATTGCAAGGCGCACAACACGGATACAAGTTATAGAAAGCCACAGCCAAATAGGGATACTTGTTCTTTGGCTTCCAGTGATCAATTGTATAGGTCGTTCTATAAGGGGTGCTCCTGTCCGTTTTCCCTTTCTTAGAGGAAACTGCATACTGAGCATTACAATAAACGCATGAGCGAATTCCCAGATTGTTTACGTATTTAGGAAACACCTCTTGTTGAACAGCGGGATATTGCAAAGCATTCACGATATGCATATACAGTTGCTGGCTAACTGTCTTACCACTACCATCCGTTAATTGGCACGTCCGGCCCAAATCAACTGTTCTGTCATATTTGGCAAAGTTATCTCTATAAAACGAATCATAGTCCCAAGGCAATAGTTCCAGAATTCCAGGTAACAGACTTATCACGCTTTCCACATAGTCTGCATCATCATCCGTCAACTGTGCCTTCAGCGATTTCAAAGCATCCACTGGTCTTAACTCTGAAAGAACTTTTCCTGCATATGCTTTAGCCCAGATCTTAACCTTATCAGTTACGACGATTCTCTTCATACTTCAGTTCCTCCAATTCTTTCTTCAGCGCAGCTATTTTCTGCTGTTTGCTCAATGCATGACTGTTCTTATATGCAGCCATTAGTTGTGCTTTCAGCAATGGCTCACCTATCTGTTGGATAAAGATGTATGCGCGCTGGGAATCCCAGTTTCTCTTATACAACGATGGAACATCCTTAAATGCCTCCTCTTGGGGATAAAGATAATTGCAAAGAGATCTTACATGGTTTTTCGAGAACTCACCCATAAAACCATGATTAAGGAAGAAGCTTTGCTTCAATATATCATTGATGTTGGCTCCAAATGGATTATCCTCCTCCGTTGATGTCTGCTGATGTCCCCTCTTCAGATACAAGATGTTACTCATAGGAATATCACTCAAAATGAATGGTGAATGTGTCACTATCCATATATTAATACTTTCCTTGTCGTTCATCCCCAATCGTGTCAGCAAGCTGAGTAACTTATGTACAAATATCCGCTGGTATTCAGGATGAAAGCAAATCTCTACCTCATCAAGTACAATATTGAAGTGTTCATACTTTGGCGAAGGATATTTTACTGAGCGCAAGTTCTGCAAGTGATAGGCAATGGTACTAGTCGTAAACAGAAATTGGCGTTCTCCACTGCTCATCTGCCTCATAGGTATGATATTTCCCTTTTCTACCGTATCATCGTCATCATCATAAATGTTAGCGGTCTTTTCCAACATAATTTCATATGAGAAAAAACTGGGTGGCAGTAACTCTGTTATCTTCTCAACGGAATTCACACGCTCATTCTTCCAGTAATAATCCTCATAATCCTTCAGTTCAAATTCGCTTCCAAGCCTTGCTTGGCGTTTGCCAAACTTCTGCTTCTTCTGCGACTGCAGAATATATCTTCTTGCTCTATGGGCTTTCAGTCCAATATGCCCGTCCTGCTTCTTCACCTTCTCGGCCAACGCCTTCATCGGTTCAACATATTCATGGTATGGCGTAGGATTCAAGACCTCAAAATAGTCAAACTCCTCGTTATCCTCCAACAGAATCTTCTCCTTCTCTTTCGAATATGTGGGGTATTTCTGCGCAATGTTCACAATCTTACATATTAGGTACAATTCAGCAGCCAGCAAATCATCATCCTTGTTCAAATCGTACTTGATGCCGAAAGTCTTCAATATTTGCTGTTGAAAATTCAACTTCGGAGCCTTCATCACCTTCTTGAACAAATAAAGAATGTATCTGAACTTGGTATTTACGTCTGTAAGTTCTCTGCCAATGCTCAACTTATCAACATTCTTCTTGCTCTTCAACAACAGCTGAGCTAATTCCTTATTACTGAAGTATCCAACAACAACGTCAGGATTGAATTGGTACTTAATAGTATTCAACGTATAGCCGTCTATATAGTCAATGCCTTGACGTTTGTAGTAAACAAGCAAAGATTCTAACCGCTGTTGGGCCAACCTCATTTCGCGGTTCATGTCCACCTTGCCTTTATCCCTATAAGGGTTCAGAACAATAGGACACATATATCCGTCATTTTTATGAAACAGGCCGTTTATCCAAGCCTTCTCTGCCCAGTGCGGACTTAACGCTTTGCCATCCTGCCATTCCGTCTTTTCATCCTGAAAATCCTGCTCAACGTATGCCTGCATACTATAGTTAACAACTACCGTATAGAACAATTTCTCGGCCAGTTCCCTATACTGCTCAATATCTATCTCATATTTATTCTCTTTAGGAAATTCCATATGGTTAAACTTCACATGTGGAACCTCTACTTTTGCATCTATAATAATCGTTCCGTCTATATAATCTTGATCCGTATCTAATTCCATCAACATCACACTTTTATCCTGGCAGCAGAGTCTATAGAACTTTCCATCCAACTCATAGTCCATATTTGCCCATATTCCATAAACATAGCGCAATGGGTATGCACCTGCCCGTTGTATGTCGTGTAATAATACATAACTTAGATTATTCACCATGCGGAATATCATTTCCAAAAAGGTAGACTTACCACTTCCATTCTTACCCACTATAGCACTTACGGATATGTTCTTCGCAAAGAAATCCCCGTAAGCCATCTGGTTAAAAACAAATGCCTTGTCGGTCTGAAGATTTTTCCTCAGACTCTCCTCACATTCTTCAAATATTCTGATTGAATGGATATGCAGCATCTTTTTCTCCTCCATCAAACTTTATACGTGGAAATCTCAACAGCCCGTTGCAAAACATTTAATGAAAATCTTCGCATATAAGCAGCCATCTGTCGTTGACTTATAGCCCATGTCTCATTCCAGTGAAACATCCTGATAGTCTCTTTGCCCTTTTGCGAACAATTAGCCATATCAAATGTTGTATGGTCAGCATCTATATACTTCAGATGGTCATCAGGGTTATCGAAATACGGATGCACCACTTTAAACCTATTAGCAGAGTAATCTTCCCTGTTAGCAGGGCTTACTATCGTATCTTCCTCTCCCTTATTGGAAGTACTGTTACATGAGGAACAAGCTGTAACCAGATTATACGGCTCGTAACAGAACTCACCGTAGATTCCCTTGGGTGCAATATGCTCAATGGCATGGGCACCTCTCAACAATGGCATCTCACAATAAGCACATCTGCCACCCTGCGCGATGATGGTATGTGTACTGATTCTGTTCTTGATAGCCTTGGTCAAGTCCTTTTGATCTTTCCAGCCAATGCTCTTCTGGGGCTTAAGAACACTATCAACATGCGCTTTTTCTGCAGCAGTATATATTACAGGTTCATTCAGATTCAACATATTCTTTCGCCGTTTGTATTAACCTACTCAACGGATCTTCTTCACTCAACTGATATTGGGTCAATTCCCATATCAGTGAATAAATGCCCTCCTTATCTTTGTCTCTTCTACTGATTCTATCATACAGGTCAGCAACTTTCTCCTCAAACACACGGTTTCGCGTGTTCCTCACATGGAACACCCTATACAAAATATCATCCACCGACCAACAGAATGTATTCAATCCTTCAGCAATATCATGCACAATTCCATCATCAGTTTTTTCAAGGGCTATAATATCGGATGATTCTGGTTTCAAGTCTGTCAGGATGAAATGTGAATGGGTAGCTATCACAAAATGACAGTCATAGTAATCTTTGAATATTTTTTTCAGCCACCCGACATAGTTGATTTGCCAATTTGGGTGCGCACTATTTTCCGGTTCATCTATCATAACCAGACTACCATGTTCAATATCACTCATGATTCCCAACATCTGGCAAAGTATGTGAGTTTCACCTGAACTACTTTCAGAGAATTCATAGCCATTATCTTTCTTATAAACCATAAGCGATGGAAAAGATAGTATGTCAAGCGAGGAAAGAATGTCTATTGCCTCTCTATCTCTCACTATCTCATTATCCTCCAGCACGCGGTAATTCACCACATACCGTTTAGAGTTAAGAATCTCATACCTTTTGGCAGCCTTGCTAAGATACGCTGCGGCTATTTCAAGTTGTCCAGGTATATGCCTGATTCTTTCAAAATTACTCGTTCCCCACACCTGTGTTTCTCTGTTCTTGAAATACTCTTTCTGATTCGTAAATATCTCTATCAACTTATCGGCAGTCATATCTTCTTTCAGGAAGACATCTTTGTATCGTATGGTATAAGTTACTTCCATTCTGGGTTCAAGCCCTAGTGCAATCAGTAGGTCTTTCACCTCTTTATTAACGCCCTCTTTTGCTTCCAATGTATACATCAGACCACTCACAGTTTTCCGGATCATAGTCCTCGTACCTGTGGTGCTGGGAGAATTCTCATTTCTGATACCCTTGTATTTATATCTTTCAGTGCCTTTTGCGTTAAACTTGTCTGTCACTGTCATAGTCGAAGCAATCATCTTCGTTGGGAGTTCCATTTCAACTAAAGAAGTCGTTTTACCGTTTTTCTTACAATAGAAATGTGAATACACCTCTTGGAATTTGCCTACCGGTTCTATCTTCCCAAAGTTAGCGAACTCATATAGGTTTCCATGATAAACATACTGAATCTGGAATTTGAATCTCGGTAGATTCTTCAGTTCACCTTCCGCTTTTCTTGCTTCAAGGTAACAGAAAATGTCAGCTATGGCTCTCAGAAGATAACTTTTTCCTATACCATTTGCACCAATCATCACAGTAGAATAGATATCTATAGGGGCTTCACCATTGTCTTGCCATAAGTCAAGCTTTATATTCCCCAAGACAAAGTGATGGAGAACAGTAAGAGACTTAATTCTAAACATCATCAGCCTCTTATAATCATCTGCCATCTCCATACCAATTATTTCTTCAGTTGTTGGCTGGTTTTGCATTATTTCTTTAATATTGTCATCTAAAACACCCATAATAATCACATATATTGATTCACATGCTTGTTTTCCTCAGCTAGAGGAAGTAACTTCTCAAACGGGACAACCCTATCGGACTACAATCTTATAATACGATGCTTTCTTATACCACATCGTATATCCTGGAGTTATATTAACCTTCAGTGCCGCAAAACCTTCATCCTTTTTCGACACATCTTCAAATGTAACATCAGCATCTGATTCTGAGACATCCTCGGCCAGAACTGGCATATCCTCTTTCCTGATTATAAGCATTCGGCCCTTAAACTCACTGATTAGTCCTGTATCGCTCAGACGGTCATTCATATCGATATACACTCTCTTATAGTCAGCATCATAACACTTATTCTGTTTATAGTCCACTTTCATAAACATATGGCAATGACTGTCGAAATCAACTGCCACATAATTCTCAGCGTCTTTTCCAAGAATCTGCTTCACCGTATCTTCTAACGCATTATGATTGACCCTAACAATTATCTCGTCCATCTCTTTAAATGCAGAGCACATCAAATAGCACGAACGTTCCTCATATATTTTATGAATAGCGTGAAACAAATGGCTTCCATCTTCATTAATACTGAAACTATTAACATAACCTTTGTTAATAAGTGCAGAATATGTTCCTAAGCCTCCTGTTTTATGCATATTTGTCAAGTCGGATTCAACAAGTTCACAATACATCCAGCCTTTATTGTAGAACACACAGCGAATCTGATATATGAAGTGCTCCAAATGCTCCTTATCTATTTTCGCTGAGAAAATATCCGTTGCTTCAGTACTATCAGTCTTTTCTTTCTTACACTTTATCAATTCACTAAAAAAAAGCTTTGACTTTTGCCACCATCCAAGGCTTACTACACTATTGCCACCTTCCAAACATCTTAACTTCTTCGTTTCTTCAAATATATGAATACAACTGTCATAGATGTGTTCAAAATCAGATGTTTTAACCTTGGGATAAAGATTAGTCAACTCAGAGTCATTCTTGAGCCAATTGGCGTAACTCAAAAGAGCACACCTTTGTTTCTTGATGTCATCCAGTTCCTTTTCAGAAGCAAAGGCTGGTTCGACTGCTTCACCACACAGCAAAAGCATTGCTGCGGTATATTTCTCTAGCATATCTTTATCTGGGTCAGAGCCAAAAATATCGTCGCCCCTCCATACGCCGTAGTCACAACCAATATAATTTACCGCCTTGCATCTCACATATAACAGAAGGATATCCGTTGCCTCAATAGGATAAAGCCTTTCTGAAGGAATACTTCTGTCTGCTATCAATGATTTCACTACACTAAAATGTCGCTTTGAGAAAAGATAGGCAGCCATCAGGTAATGCAGTTCTCTCACATCACGCCAGAGTTTACGAGTTTCCTTCCACGTTTCATATTGACAATCAACATCACCTCCAATAATAAATGCCACATCCGACAGACGAGGGATAAAACTGTAAAAACGTGCCGACTGGCTGACATAACGTTCAAAGAAAGTAAGATGGCCTGATTCCGTAGCATGTATCACTGCTCCTACGATATAGCCGAACTCCTGATCTACCGGTATCAATGCTTTACTAAAAGCGCCAAGCCAACGCCATATTATTCTTTCCTCTATTTGCTTGTCCGGTTCTGACCGTGCATAATAACGTGCAAGCGACTGATAGAAAGATCTTGTCTTATAAATGGGCCCTGCATAACCAACAGTCCCTTTCTTTATAAATGTCTCTTTCAATTCTTTCTTTTCCTTTTGAGTTATCCCATCTACTATCGTCAAGATTTCCCATAGCAACCGTTCGTTCTTCTCTTTTATGGCATACTGAGCCAACTCTGCCAGTCTCTCATTATGCCTCGTTTCTATAACTGCATCATAAATTGACAGCTTATAGTACATCTCCCTTTTTTTCTGCTTTTTCCATTTTGCATCTTTCCAAAAAGCAAGACGAATCACCGTCCAGAGATGCTGATAAAAAGACTTCCAACGAGTCTGTGCTTTCTTTTCTTTCACATATTTATTGCATATAAGCTGTAAAACTCTTGGTGGTTTGTTGTATTCGAAGCACTGATTAATAATAACAATGGCAATAACAGCGTATATACTTGAACAGATTACTCCCAACCAATTTATAATAGCTGTTGGGACATATGGTAAACCATGATATTTGAACAACGTCGAGAATCCGATTAGTATCAGTACGGACACGACAATCCACGAGAACTTCTCCAGATGCCGGAAAGCCATTGTTGACTCAAACATACTAGTAATCTGCTTGGACGCATACTTGTCATTAACACGAGCCATCGCATTATACAAAAAAGGGAATGCAAAAGCTAACAATGCTATGAGAAGAGGTATTGCGATAATACCAATCGAATCATTATAGCCTGCACCATTTTCCGATATTTCATTAACTTTAGCAGCCATTACTTCCAAAGTATGCTGCTGACAACTTAGAGAATCGCTGATGTTCGATAAAACATTATGAAGCGAGTCACTATTCACCACAGCATACCCATCCACATTCAAAGGAGTTGATTTAACACCTTTTGTCGTGGGGAGCAATATTGTCTGATGTATTGCAATTGTATCTGTCATTAAACCAAACATCCTTATCATTTAGGCACGAACTTTCAAGAGCCTGCAGATTTCATCACTCATTCTTACCGTTAACCGCATTCTCATCATCTCGTTCTCTACCCACTTATTCTTTTATCTGGTCGAATTAACCGCATTACCCAACAAATCTTCAACAACGCACGCCTCATTTGTTGGTGGTGGGAACTTCTTTCCAAGAAAGGTTCGATTGACACACTTATGTTGATAAAGAATTCCTACTAAATCTTGAATCAAGCCATAGGCTTCACGACTTGCAATAACTATCCAGCCTTCACTGGTTTCTTGTCGGGAATAATCCCATCCATCGGTATTACCTTGCCGCCAATAAATAGACTCTACCATTTTGTTACCGTCTCCATCTTGCCAAGCAAACAATCCCTGTTGACTTGGTTTCCATCCTAAAGAATATGCTATTGCAGGATTCAACGCAATGAACGTGGTTTTTTTATCAAATTGAACAAAATAATGTTCTCGAAGTATTATAACATCTGATTTATTGTTAGCACAACTATAATAATTTGAACTCATCTGCCTAGTCATTAATCCAAAAATATCAGCAGAATCAAGTAATAATTCAGAAGGAGAAACAGCTTGATAGTAGTTTTCAGTTGGACGTTCACCTTCTTGATTAGTGATAAAGGTACTTTCACCAATAACACTCATTCCATTGAACTCATAAAGCGGTTTCCCAAATCTTATATGTTGAGAAGCTCTTTCTAGCCAATCCTTTTTCACGCCGATATGATCTTCCTCATGCACACAATGTATAAAGTCTGGTCTTTCTTTCTCTGGCCATGTCATTACATAGTGATCATAACTCTCGAATATATTTTCTATTTGATTTTCCTCTATCTTGTGACTGTCAAGTAATTCGGTAGTCACCTCCATGATGCCGTTCTCTACGGCTAAAGATCTTGGTCTCGGAAATGAGAACATCATACCAATGTTTTCAAGATGGGTTCTCAGCTTTTTCTCATTATCTACAGTCCAATCTTCTAAACTGCCATATTTCTGAGCCAACTGGACTGCTCTGTAAGCAATATTATATTCATCATATCCTGTCAGTCGATAAAGAAACTCCCTAAGATGCCTATAGCAGGAAGTCACTTCCATTGGATTACCCCAATTTATAGGAGGCACGTCATCTGAAGACCATGTATTATTCACTCCTATAACTTTTCTTCTTGAGTCAAAATACAGTTCATACACAGCCGGAAGTTCTCTATATTCAGGTTCTGGTAACGGTAACCCGATTTTTGACAGAATGTGTTTTGCATAGTGCCGTTTTTTATAATGGGTTGAAATGGCATATGGAGAAACTGCACTGCCTATTAGATTGAGATTATTTGAGTCAAGTGCTGCCATGAACATGCCGACCTCAAGTAACAAATCGCCATTCTTTGGTTTACATAAACAGTCTATGGCATAATGATTGCCTCGATTAACTAACAGTGCAAGAACATATGCTGCTCTCTCATGCAATAATTTGATTGGACTGGAACTTAAAAAGAGAAGAATGTCCACAACAACCTCATCAACTTCTTTGGCCTCAGGTGTCAAATCAGGACAATCAGATTCGCACACAGCATCCCCTCGCAAAATACGATTCATATAGCCAAATTCTTCATCAAATATTCTATTCCAATCTATATTAGCAGATATTAATGGAAGTATCTCATGCAAATAGAGCAGAGAATTAAGTGCCACTCCATGCTTTGCAATATCGTTAGCATATGATTCAAAAGCAACTTCGCGTGTCTTGTCCGCATCAAACTTCATCATTTCTCCCAATGACTCCAATCGCGAGCCTCCATCCCAACATCTTACCCATCCTGTCGGTTTTGACTCTTTGAATGCCCCGCAAGCCTCTTCCCATGTTTCACAGTGATATAAATTCTTGCGGTTCTCGTTTCCTTTCTTCTCGATGGGATTCTTTATCTTTTTAAGAAGGTTGTCGGACGCATTCTCGCAACATTGGGTTTTTATTGAAGATTCTATAAAAGAATTCAATTCTGCTGGCAAATGGCCATCGTATAATAGTAGTCCCTTGTTGTATGCTTGTAAAAGCAAATTGGGATGTCCAGTCTCTGAAAGGTCAAAAAACAAGAAAATCCTACAATAAATATCTAGAACCGTCTCGTACTCTTCGTTGGTTGATACTTCTTTGAACAAGTGGACGAGAATAATTGAAAACACATTTGTAAACCATGACAAATCGGCTTCAAGTGTCCATAGACACATCTTTACCCCCGAAGTTAGGTTAATATCAAATGCGGTTTCCATCAATTCATCTACAGTATCCCTGTGGGATGAATTGTCTGTTGTATTTTTAATATAGCGCATGCGTTTGCATATCCATATTAGCCTCTCTAGAGCATTATCTGGTGAGAATCGGTTGATATTACGCACCCAGTTTACAAATTCTGAAGGCTGAGAATCCTTGCTATAATTTATGCCAAAACTTTCCTTTATGTATTTTCTCAACCAATACAAACATGTATCCTTATTCCCAAGTTTGAGCCAAGCCTTTGCTTGCTCGTGACACTGCATAGTGCGTCCGCTTACATCTTCCTGATTCAGCATAACACTTTCTAAAGACTTCACAGCTTTCGTTATTTCTCCACTGTAATAACCCTTATCATACAAATACATCAACACTTCTCTTTGAAGGTGTCCACCCCATTTATTTTCCTCAATTAGCCTTAATAACTGTTGTGCCACATGCTGTAAACCATCCTTACCTCCAGCAGTAGCCATGTCTATTACATCTTTAAAGAAATCTATTTTAAACCTGTTAAGATCAAAATAATATCTGTTATGGTGATTATACTTTTCTTTGTTTCTATCATAGAATGTGAGCAAACTATGAATCGTAAAACCAAACCCTTGTGGGAGCCATTCCGACTTTACGAACTGTGCTTTTTGAATTGCGACGACACCTACAGCACGGGCAAATTCTATGAGATATTCTTCATCTGTTCCTGACTTGGGATAAGGAAACAAGTTATCTAATTTTACCTCATATCCAAATAAAGTCATAAAATAAATATAGTCTCTGATTGGACTGAAAACTTTATATTGAGACTCTGTTTTCAAGGTTTTCCAACCTGTCAGCTTATTCGGATCCACTTTTTTCAAATATGACTCAGATTTGAACTTTTCGCCATATAGTATCCATGAATATTTGGTTAAAATAAGATATAATATTGGATTGTCCGTATCAGCTAGAGACCGTTCCATGGCTATATACAATTTTCTCGCCATGTTTGTATTATCATTTCGCAGATAATAATCCACAAGACTCACAGTTCTTTTTATTAAGCAATTGTAACCATAGTCTGATTCAACATTAATATGATCTCTCAATTCTTGGGCATTATCAGCATTTCCCAAGTCAATTTGCATTTTTATGACTTCATTCCATATAGAATTAGATATGTTTTCTGCATCCCAGTTACTATATTCTGGTTTGTTGATTATCAAATAAGAGACAAATTCCTCTATCTTCTCACATAATTGACTCTCCATAAGGAATAATGACGCAACCGATGACCATGATTTCAATTCCGAAAATTCTTTTCCCCAATCTCGATGATAATCATCATGGTGATAATACAAGAACGTCGGGTATGATAATTCGAATATAAGTTTGGCTTCCTTGATGTCACCTGCTCGATAGAACTCAACAGCCTGTTTTAAAGCATACGCAGGTGAGCACATAAGAGTTTTGTTCTCATGGATATGCTCTTTTACAATGTCACCCATCCCTAAACACAAAAGTTCTTTCGATAGATATAAGACTGAAGTGTCTTGAAAATCTATCAGTTCAAGTTCCGCAAGCATAAGATGATATCGAACAGCAAGATAAATATTTCTTATCTCATATGCTACCATCATTCCATTCTTCGCATCTGACAAAATCTCTTTTATTGGCCTGAAATTCAACATCTGTCTTTCCAGAACTTCCGGTTGTGTAACATCTAAGAACTCTTCATAACGTCCCGACAAATACAAATATTTATTGGCTTTCCAAATATTCTCAACTTTTGACTTCAAAAACAGGTCTGCTAATTGAGACAAGAACGACCTATTTCTTCCGTCATCCTGACAATTAGTCATTATATCTTTAGATGTCTCCTCTAACAAATACTGTCTGAAAGAATTATGAAAAAAAGAATAAATGCCCATCTTGTCATCACAATTCATTAGAGGTCTGACTTTCTCTACAAACTGTTGCAATGTCTGCTCATCAAAACCCCACTCTTTTACAAATGCCCATTTTACAGCCCCTTCTATTCGGGACATCAGCCCAAGCATATTCATTAGTTTGACATCTTTCAGAACTGGATTCAACAGTCTGTCATAATAATTTGTGATATCATCGTCGTATTGGGGTAAACCAAGGATAGCTTCATGAACATTTTCTGATGTTTTTAACTGTTCTATGCTGTAATGTACATGAAGAGGATGGCCCTGAGTCTTTGCATAGAGTGTTTCCAAATCGCTCTCACTCAAAATGGACAATGAATTACCTACAAAATTTGCAAACGACTCTTTAGATAATCCTGCCATCCTGACTACCGTTTCTCTTTTATTATAAGCTTTCTTCAACTCTGTTGGCAGACCTTCTAGCAAACGATAGTATTGACTTCCCAATATCACAATTAACCCATCTGGTAGTTCCAGAGGAAGATAGGCAAGAAGATTCTTATCAGGATGATATTCTCTTGTTATATGGTCCAAACCATCTATTATAAGAATACAAGGCAAACCCGTCTGGTGATAATAGTTTGTCATCAAAGACATCTGCTCCTTAAATCGTGAAACTAGTTCGGTAATATTCCGTTTAATGAGGGAATTATTTTTCGCTCTGAATCCTTGTTCATCTAGCTGAAGTACTATATCAAACAGCATATTCTCAGCCTCACCTCTTTCAGGATTATTCGACAAAGAAGAAGGAGCTGTGAAGTCGAAAGCATAATAACTCACTACTTTATTTTGTAGTGTTTCCGACCATCTTGAGAGCAAGGTAGATTTTCCTGATCCAGGAGTACCTTCAAGAAAAATATACCCAGATGACAGCTCTTTCACTTTCTCATCAAGTGCTTTTAGAGTTTCACAGATTGGCTCATAAGTGTTATCTGGCACATGAAGCATATGATTGAACGTTGTCTTGAATCTCTGCCCCCATCCCATATCATTAACGAGTTCGTCAAAACTCCTATATACTTCCCGAGTTCGACTTCCTGCCATTTCGAATATTCTATCTCTGAGTTTCAAAACATCTTGGGTTCGAGTCGAAAAATCGCTGTCAGACACTCTGAATGCTTCAACCTCAATAGAAGTTTCTATGGAAAAACTTGTCCAAAAGACATCAAAAAGGGGATCATTTCCCGTCAGTCCCTTTAGTTCATCAATTAATATATCCCATTTATCCATATTATCACCTTCCACTTTCTCGGAGTAAAGCGATACTATAAAATCATGGAATGTTCCAATCATCGTCCCGTCCGCCCCAGTAATCTTATCAGCTTTGCTAGGCTGTTTGTTCGTTGTAAAATGCGCGACAACTGTCTTATTCGGAAAACGATTTTTAATTGCAACCCAACTTGCAAATATATCTTTGAATATGTCTCTAAAATACTTATAAGTAACAAATATTCCATCATTGATGGTCCATTTCATCTGGTAGGCATGGATTTCCGTCTTTGTTTCGAAAAATATGTCATCCAATTTGCATGCTTCTGGATCGGCCACAGCAATACCAACCAGCGTGCGATTACGCATACTGTCATATACAAGTCTGGCAAACTCATCATATTGTGGCTTATAACCGCCTATTGCCGCCCGTTCACCTTTTGCACTTACATATTCTTCTTGTTCTGACATTTTCCTTACTACTACAAATTATACGATTTTTCTTCTCTCATTTACACATTTTCACCGCCCCCACCAGTACTATCGAGTATCCTTCCCTACGGTTCTCCGTAGGGCCAATTACCTTCTCATCCTCTCCATCTCACTCTCCACCATCTTCATCAGCTGCGGCAACATCTGCTCTATCTTCGAACATTTTACCTTGCCATAACGTTCAAAGTCCATATCGTCCAATATCTCATTCTCCCCCTTCCTTCTCCCACATCCCCCACATGGGGCACTTCTCCAACTCAGAATAATCCCCGTATTGGACTTGGGCATCACAGAGCATGTCTGTGAAGCGGGAGCTGCAGTGTAGGTCACCGAAGAAATCGGTTTCGAGGTTGAACACTTCCTGGTTGATATCCGCCTCTTGCATCGTTATGCCATTTCCTAAAACCGACAAGCGACCATATCACTATTGGAAGTTGCTCTCAAACCAATAGTTCCATGACCGGCTTGCCAGAATTCCTTATCAATATTAAGGTTTGTTCATGGAATTACTTTATCCTATGGTTTGCGACTTTTGTATGCCACACCTTACATATTATAATAGTCCTTCGGTCTTTTCACCTTTACTATACTATTACTTCCCGTACGCTCCATCCTTAGCTTCGAAGATGGTGCTTGGTTCATAGACTTCTACGGAGTGCCAGACACCTTTCGGTACTTGTATGCCGTATTTTCCTTCCCTCGGGCATACATAGAATCGGGCTACCTCTTCAAAGCAGGTTTCGTCCGTATCTGTCTCACCATCATGTATAGGACCACCAGCATCCACATTGGGCAGTTCCTCGTATAATATCCAATCCAGACAGCCCTCCAGACATATCACCGTCTCTGCCGTTTTTGAATGTCTGTGAATAGGCACCTTTGTGCCCACCTCCAGTGCATTCAGCATCCTCTGACTATTGTCTGCTGGCGTAGTGCGCAAGTCATGATTCATGCGCAGTCGCTCATTTTCCATTGCCTTCTCGTGTAGTTCGGAAAGCAATTCTTGGTTTATCAGTTGAACTTCCATACTCTTAATTTGAAATCTGTCTCTAAACCCTATACTCTCAACTTTTCAGCGAAGCAAGGTATTCCTCATGCAGATGATAATACTTCATCTTAAACAGGAGGTAGGCTAAAGAGAGGACTACTAAAACGCAAACGAGGTATATCCAGTGAGCCATCACGGTGTTTGGCACCAGATATATGAATACCAGTGATATCGCCAGTTGCAGGCATGTGTACAGCAGACTCACTGTGATATGCGACATTCCCAGTTCGTTTGCCATCAGTTGGTAGGCATGCTTTCTGTGTGCCTGTCCCAGATTCTCGTGTAGCATTATGCGATGACATATTGTCAGACAGCCATCCACGCCATACACCAAAAGGAATATCAGGTACGTAATATCCCCCGTTGCCATTATCAAACTACCTATCATGAACAGCAGAATGTACGCCACGCCAACACTTCCTACATCACCAGCGAAGCACTTCGCCTTACCTTTCTCTCTGAAGTTATAGAAGCAGAACACTATATCTGCCAGCATTACCGTGATGATAAGACTCTTGTCCACAAAGCCTTGAACCCCTTGAACACTTGAACAATTAATCAAATACAACGGTATCAGCGATGCCATAGCATATCCTCCCGTAATGCCGTTTATGCCATCCATGAAGTTTATGATGTTCGATGCCCCCACACACACTATCAGTGCCAGTATCACAGCCCACCACAGGTCTGCATGTAGCATATCCAACTGATAGAACATCAGAGCCATCGCAACAAACTGGCATACCAGTCTCACCGAGTCGGGCAACGAATGAATATCATCCACAAAACTCACCCCCGCCACTATGGTTACAGCGAGCAAGAACCACAGATACTGCATTCCGAAGAATGCGCCCCATATCCATGCGCCAATAAGGAAAATGATTCCACCGCCCCTCAACACTATAGTTGAGTGGGAACTTCTCTCGTTTGGTTTGTCGATGATATTAAACTTATCCGCAATGCGGAAATAAATCAACTCTGCTGCAAATAGAATCACAGCGATAATTGCATATATCAAACTCATATTTGTAAAGATTACCTATTTATCATATCGAGCGGCAATTACGCTCCAGTCGATGATCTGCCAGAGGGCAGAGAGGTGAGCAGCACGGCGATTCTGGTAATCCAGATAATACGCATGCTCCCAGACATCAAAAGTCAGCAACGGCTTCAAACCCTTCACCATGGCATTGTTCAACTATTGATTCTTGACAAATTATATTTTCCATGAAACAGATACCCGTTCCCTTTTCATTTTACTCTAATAGTGTGATTCGTTTATTAGAAATGGCGTTTTGCAGGAGCATAGAAGGTGTTCTAGACTTATTGCCCAGTATTACAACGGCATATTTGGCACGAGTAATTGCCACATACATTCTATTATGCCATTCATAATTCTGATATATCCTGCTCTCTGTAGATGTCACTTGTGGCACACGGCCTTTATCTACTCCCACGATTACAACGGCATCAAACTCTAAACCACCAATGTAGTCAATATAACCCACAACATATCTATTTTGCTTTTTCGCTTTTGTAATAGTCGAATAATCGCCTCTCCTTACAAGCAGTTCAAAGGGTTTCTTCTGACTTTCACCGTATTTAACAACACTATTCATCAACTCCTGGTCTGTGCAGACAATAAGTACCTTGTCTCTGGTACAACCAAGCTTTGACGACAATTCATCCACCTTGTTTAAAACAATCGAAATCATGTATTCATCGGTGGGTAGCATGTTATACTCTGGTGTCAAAGCCTTTTTCTCCTCATTAATACTAAATGAGAACATGATTTTGTCAATCGGGT
>JAEEGH010014600.1_pt1 | contig 17214 bp, 17 predicted proteins | sample 9134181 | NCBI WGS metagenome assembly JAEEGH01 (sample SAMN16246544, study PRJNA631951) | gut metagenome | biome: gut microbiome; feature: rumen; material: DP-attached | host: Bos | place: Iran: Karaj | collected 2018-10
GCCGACCATCACCGCGTCCTCCGCTCCGGTCGCGGACAGCAGGTACCAGAGCACGTCGTCCTTGTTCTGACGGCTTGCGTCAAAGGTCGCGCCCGCGATGTACGCAAAGTACGGCGCGAGAGAAAATTCCGAAAGGATCTCGCGCGCAAGCGGCTCCGGCTTCGAGGTGCCGACGCAAAGGCGCAGACCCGCTTCACGCAGTTTTTTCAGGCAGTCTTCGATCCCGGGATATACACGGTTCTGATATTTGCCGTCGCCGTCATTGTACTGCTCGCGGTAGAAGCGGATCGCGTCCCCGATCTGCGCCTCCGGCACGCCGAGCAGTGAAAAACCGACCGAAAGCGGCGGACCGACCATCTTCCGAAGCTCCGAATCCGCCGGAACCGGAAGCCCGAGCCGTTCCAGCGCATAAACCGTGCTGTTTTTGATCCCCTCGCCGGAATCCGTCAGCGTTCCGTCCAGATCAAAGATCACCCATCGATACCGCATTCCGCCTCCAAAGCAAATTCGATTTCGTCCGGTTCGTTTTTCACAATGCGTCTTCGCCCCGTTTCTTCCGGGGCTTGATCAGCGCACGAACGGCGCGCGGTATTCCGCGTTGATCTCTTCAATTTCCTTTTCCCCGTCGATATAGGGCTGATAGATCGCCTCGATCCTGCCGCCGCCTAAGTTATCGCAGCCGCTGCAGAACTCGCAGTCCGCGCCGCACGCGCCGAACAGCGCCTCCCGCACGATCCGCTCGCGCTCCTCGCGCGTGGTGTCCTTGATCAGAATCGACTTCATATGCGCTCCTCCGTTTCCGTCCGCTGTGAAACTCCCAGGTTCCGCCGCGCGTCCTCGCTGTTGTTCAGGACCGGGGCAAGCGTTTCGCACGTCGTTTTTTCGGCGCATGCGCCGCAGGTCTCGACCTGCTTTCCGAGCGCGCACTGCCGGATCGGACAGAGCGAATCGCAGTAGACCGTTTTGACGCCGTCGATCCGGCAGCCCGAACAGTTGATCATTTCGGGCGTGATCTCGATGCCATTCAGCGCCGACCATTTTTCCGCGACCTTTTTTCGCAGCGCGTCGTCGTTATGCACCGTGGCAAGCCGCGCCTCGCAGGTTTCGCAGTCCAGACCGCAGTATGCGAGATAATGGTTCTTCGGATCGATCGCGTGCGGATCGGCGCCGATTCTGATCCAGTAGCGCTGCTCGATCTTTCCTTCTTCGTTCACGAACTCGTTTTCCAGTATGCCGCCGTTGTTCATGATGGACTTTGCGGAGCCGACATTGTCCTTTTCGCAGGTTATCAGCACGCGCTCGATCCCGAGCTTTCTGCACTCGTCGAGCGCGAGACGGATCATCTCGGTTGCGCAGCCCTTTCGGCGCTCGCTCGGACGGATGCCGCCGCCGATGTGTCCGCCCTCGCGGTACAGGGAATCGTTCAGATAATGGCGGATGTTCACCGCGCCCAGAAGCCGGTCGCGTTCCTCGTCGAGCAGGAAAAAGACCGAATCCGGCACCTTGCCGTTTCCCGGCTCTTTGGTGCCCAGATGCGCAAGATAGTAATCAAAGTCGTGATAATCGTTTTTGAAGATCGACCCCGGAGAGCGATTCGTGTGGTTTTTCTCCTGATCCGCCTTCCACTCGTCGATCATCTCGCCGAGCTGCTTCTCATATGCTTTTGTGAGCTTGATGAGTTTCAATCCCATGAGCTTCCTCCCGATGCCGGATGATTTTTATATTGTACCACAACACACGCCGCCGTGTCACTACGGTATCTCAAAAATCGACTGATGTTTCCTATATTTGCACAGTCTGTCCGATTTTGGGGAAATGTGTTGATTCCCGCGTCGAAATCGGCTATAATAAAAAATCATGATTTGTTTCCGACCGGAGTTGCCATGACGGATTATCATATCGGTTCCTACCGTTCGATCGACGCCTTTGTAAAGGATAAGCTTGACGCGTTTCAACGCGCCGGGTTCACGTTCGACGCGCTCTTTTCTCTGATGTTCCGCGAAGAGCCGAACATCCTCTATGAGCAGAGCGAGGGCTTCCGGATCCGCAAGACGACCTACGGTGAAGCGAAGGCGCATATCCTCCGCCGTGCCGCGGCGCTGAAAGCCGCGCTTCCGGACCTTCCGGACGACGCCGTCGTCGGTCTGTATCTCGACAACGGGCTTGACTGGATCGAGCTTTTTTGGGCGATCCTTGCCGCGGGCTTCCGTCCGCTTTTGATGAACCTGCGCCTGCCGATGCCCCTGCTTTCCGGTGCGATGCGCATTGCAGACTGCCGCGCGGTCATCGCCGAAAAGGGCGATTTCTCCTGTCCCGTGCTGCGTCCGGATGCGATCCCGACCTCCGGCGAGCCGATCGACCCGCGTCCGTTCGGCACGGAGCTTTTTGTCATGTCCTCCGGCACAACCGAAAACGTCAAGGTCTGCGCGTATTCCGCGGAGGAGTTCTATTATCAGATCCGGGACAGCTACGGCATCATCAAAGAACAACCCCTCATTAAAAAGCATTACGAAGGCAACCTCAAGCTGTTGACCTTCCTGCCCTTCTATCACGTGTTCGGACTGATCGCGATGTATATCTGGTTCGCGTTCTTCTCGCGCACGTTCGTGCATCTCAACGACCTCTCCCCGTCGACGATCGTCAACACGATCCGCCGTCACAAGGTCACGCATATTTTTGCCGTGCCGCTTTTCTGGGAAAAGGTTTATGAGCAGGCGAAAAAGGGCATTGCCGATCGCGGCGAAAAGACCGCAAAGAAATTCGACCGCGCGCTGGCGCTTGCCGAAAAGCTCCCCCGCCCGCTCTCCGCGGCGTTCTCGAAGCTCGCGTTCCGCGAGGTGCGCGAAAATCTGTTCGGCGATTCCGTGCTCTTTATGATCACGGGCGGGAGCTTCCTCGATCCGTCGATCCAGGCGTTTTTCAACGGGATCGGATACCGGCTTGCAAACGGCTACGGCATGACCGAGATCGGCATCACGTCGGTCGAGCTGTCCGCAAAGCGGAAGTATCTGCGTCTCGGCTGCGTCGGCAAGCCCATGCAAAACGTCGAATACCGCATCAACGATTCCGGCGAGCTTACGGTCCGCGGACGCGTGACCGCGAAATACATCCTTTCCGCCGACGGACGCGCGGAGCGCGACGGCTGGTTCCCGACGCGCGACCTTGCGGAATGCGTCGACGGGCACTATCGCATCCTCGGGCGCGCCGACGATCTGATCGTCGGACCGGACGGCGAAAACCTGAACCCGAACGCCGTCGAGCCGCTTTTGAAAACGGACCGCGCGGAGGTCTGCCTGATCCCCGCAAACGACAACGGCAGACCGGCGACGGTACTGCTTGCCGGTGTGAACCGCATGATCACCGCGGAAGCCGCGGAACAGCTGCGCGGTACGCTGATCGAAAAGATCGAACGCCTGAACCTGACTTCCGCGATCTCGCGCATCGTGCTCGTCGAGGGACCTTTGATGAAAGCGGACGAGTTCAAGCTGAACCGCGTCCGTCTGCGCCGCGACTTCGCCTCCGGCGCGCTGAAACCGCTCGATCTTTCCGGAAGGACCGACGATGCGGAAGCCGACGCGCTGATGCGCCGCGTGCGCGCGATCGTCGCCGCCGCCGTGAACCGAAGCGAAGACGAGATCGCCCTTGACGCCGATTTCTTCCTCGACCTCGGCGGCACGAGTCTCGATTATTTTGCGATGCTGACACGGCTCAGGGATGAGTTCGGCGCGGCGTTCCCGCTGGAGGACACGGGCTTCAAGACCGTGCGCAGCATTGCGGACTACATCCGCGGCGAGAAAGGCGGGACCCCTGCATGATCGCGCTGTTCAACTGGTTTGTGAAGATCACCGGCTGGCCCGCGCAGCTTCTGTGCTTCCGCACGAAGATCCTTTATGAGGACAGGCGCGTGCAGGGTCGGCACATTGACGGGCGCGCGATCATCATTTCGAACCACACGTCGGTCTTCGACTACGCGGTGTATCTGTTCGTGTTCTGGACGCGCACGCTGCGCTTTCAGATGGCGGAGGTGCTCTATGAAAAACCGCTGCTCGGATGGTTTCTGCGGCTTCTGGGCGGGATCCGGGTCGACCGGAACGCGCACGATTTCGGCTTTCTGCCGAAATCGCTCTCGATCCTCTCCCGCGGCGGCGTGGTGGGGATCTTTCCGGAAAGCCGTCTGCCCCGTCCCGGCGAAGAACGTCCTCTGCCGTTCAAGGTGAGCGCGGCGCTGCTCGCGCTCGAAAGCGGCGCGAAGATCGTTCCGGTCGTGACGAACGGATCGTATTTCTGCCGCAAGCGCGCCCGCGTGCTGATCGGAAAGCCGATCCATGCTGCCGAGCTTCTGGAAGAGGGCGTAACCGAAAAAGAAAATCTTGCGATCGTTTCCGAACGGCTTCGGGAGCGGATCGTCGCTTTGGAGAAACTGCTGTATGGAACAGAAACGAACGAATCGCGCTAAGCTGTTTTCGCCGCGTTACCTCGTCCACGATTTCATCAAGGCGACGGCGGCGATCCCGGGGCTCATATGGATGCGTCCGCGCTGGATCTTCGAGACAAAGGCGGCAAGAAAACGCATCCGCGGCGGCGCGCTGCTCATCGCGAATCATTACGGGTTCTTCGATCCCGTGTACCTGATGTTCGCGGTATGGTACCGGCGGCACCACTTCATCTGCGGAAAGGAATTCTTTGAATCCAAATTCCGCTGGCTGTTCAAGCAGTTTCTGTGCATTCCGATCGACCGCGCGAATTTCAACTTCAATTCGCTGCGCGAGATCACGGATGAGCTCAAAAAGGGCTCGCTGGTGTCCATCTTCCCGGAGGGGCACATCAACGAAGACGGCGACAATCTCGGCGCGTTCAAATCCGGCATGGTGCTGATCGCGCTGCAGGGCAGGGTGCCGATCGTGCCGGTCTATGTAAAGCCGAAGGCGCATTTCTATAACCGTGTGACCTTCGTGATCGGCGAGCCGATCGACCTGTTCGCGCGGTACGGACGGCGTCCGTCGATGTCCGAGATCGACGCGATCGCGCAGGAGCTTCAGCAAAAAGAAGAAGAATTAAAGCAAATTGCTTATCAGAAGAGGAGATAAAAACCATGCAAACACCCGATAAAGAAATTTTCCGTCAGTACACGGACGAACAGACCTTTGAACGGATCAAAGAGTTCACGACCGTTTCCGCGATGTGGGAGCACTGTGCGCGTGAATTCAAGGACGCGCCGGCGATCGTCGACGAAGGAAAAACGAGAAGCTATGCGGAGCTTGACGCGGACGTTGCGGGCTTCCGTACGCTCCTCGGCGACTGCCCGGTCGGCACGCGCGTTGCGATCTTCGCCGCGAACTCCTATGACTTTGTCAAGGCGTATCTTGCCGTCGTCACCTCCGGCGCGACCGCCGCGATCTTCCCGGCGCACCTGCCCGCGGAAGCCGTGTTCGGCTGCTGCATGATGTTCGGCATCAAAAAGCTCGTCTATCAGGCGGACTTCGAACCGCGTCTTGCGATCGTCAAAGCAAAGCGCCCCGACATCGAGCTGATCCCCGTTTCCGCCGTTTCCGACGAAAAGAAACCCGCCGTCGCGTGCGAACCGAAAACGCCGTGCGCGATCGTCTTCACCGGCGGCACGACCGGCCGCAGCAAGGGCGCGCTCCTTTCGAACGACGCCGTGATGCAGGGCACGATCAACGGCTGCTACGGCTATCCGGATGTGTTCGGTCAGCGCTATCTTCTGGTGCTGCCGCTTTCGCACGTGTTCGGGCTGATCCGCAACCTGATGACCTCGCTGTATACCGGCAGCGCGCTGTATATCTGCCGCAACAACAAGGACATGTTCCGCGACGTCGCGATCTTCCGTCCGACGATTCTCGTCATCGTGCCCGCCCTTGCGGAGATGGCGCTGACGCTGTCCAAGAAGTTCGGACGCAACATGCTCGGCGCGGACCTCAAAACCATCATCTGCGGCGCGGCGCCGGTCGCTCCGTTCCTGATCAAGGAATACGACAAGCTCGGCATCAAGCTGCTGCCCGGCTACGGCCTCACCGAGTCCGCAAACCTCGTTTCCGGCAATCCGGAAAGCATCCGAAAGCCCGATTCCGTCGGTCTGCCGTTCCCGAACCAGGAGATCAAAATCGTCGACGGCGAGCTGTGGCTCAAGGGCCGCAACATGATGGAGGGCTACGTGGGCGTCGAAGAACCCGGCGCGTACGAGGACGGCTGGTTCCGTACCGGCGATCTCGTGCGGCTCGACGAGGAAGGATATCTTTACATCACCGGCCGCATCAAGGAGATCATCGTTCTGCCGAACGGCGAAAACGTCTCCCCCGCCGAGGTCGAAACGCACTTCAACGCGCTCCCGTTCATTCAGGATTCGCAGGTCTTCGAAGCGCGCAGCGCGCTGGGCGAGCCGATCCTTGCGCTTGAGGTGGTTCTGCGCCCGACCGAGCTTACGGATATGGACGACGAGGCGCGCAAGGCGTTCGCCGTCGCGGAGCTCGAAAAGGTCAACCGCACCCTGCCGGGATTTTCGCAGGTCAGCCGGATCGTCGTGCGCGACACCGATTTCGAACGGTCGCCCGCGATGAAGATCGTGAGGTACAAGCATGTCCAGAACTGAAATCATCGAAAAACTCAAGGAGATCCTGCTCGCCGCGGACGACCGGAACCGTGACAAGGTCGCGGCGTGCACCGAGGAATCACGGCTTGTTGCGGACCTCGGCTTCTCGTCGGTGAGCATGCTCTACATGGTCATTGCGATCGAAGAGGAAATGAACATCCGCTTCGACAACGTCGGCGCGAGCGATTTTCAGACGCTCGGCGACGTCGTGAGCTATATCGAGGCGAAGCTGAAATGAAGTGGCTGCCCGGGGATCCCACGCCCGGCGACATGGTGCGGGTGCAGATCGGTTCGATCTTTCATTACGGCGTCTGTACGGGCGACGGCAGGATCGTTGCCTTCGGACTGCCGCCCGTGCCGGCGTACGCAAAATCGCCCGACCGCTTCCTCGTCACGGAAACGGACATGGACGTTTTCTCAACGGGACGCATCCCCGAGATCGCGGTCCTCGACCGTGCGGAGCGCAAAAAGCGCATTCCGCCGGAGGAGACCGTGCGGCTTGCCAGAGCGCGGCTCGGCGAGGACGGATATCACATGATCCGCAACAACTGCGAGCATTTCGCCTACGAATGCGTGTTCGGCGAGCGAAAGAGCTTGCAGGAGGAAGCCGTGTTCCGCATGTGGAACACACGTCCGGTGCTGAATGTGTATCTTGCCGAGGCGGACCGGTTTTCGCTCGATTTCCCGCTTCCCGAAGAACGGAAGCGCGAGATCGACGCCTGCTCCGACCGTTCCGTGAAGCAGGCGCGGATCGCAAACTGGGCGCTTTTACGGCTTGCGGCGAAGCACGGCTTCTCGCAGGACCCGGACGAACTCGTTTTTACCCGCCGGAAAAACGGCGGATGGACGTGCAACCGGTTTTCGATCTCGTTCTCGCATGCGGACGGGCTCTGCTGCGCGGCGGTTTCGAACGCGCCGGTCGGCGTCGATCTCGAAACGGCTGCGGACATCACGGGACGGTTCGGCGCGGATAAGCTCGAAAAGCTCCGCGCGCGGTGCTTTACGAAGACCGAGCGGGAAGCGTACCCCGAAACGGTCGAGGGCTTCCTCTCCTGCTGGACGCGGAAGGAAGCGATCTTCAAGGCGTCGGACAAACGCGCGTTTTCGCCCGTGAAAACGAACTCGCTCACAGACCGCGCGGTGACGTTCACGCTTCTTGCGCCGCGCACGCCGATCGTGTCCGTTTGCAGCGAGCACGCGGCTTTTTCGCGGCTGTTCCGGACGGACGGAACCGCGATCGAACCGATTTTGACGAACGAACCGGTACATTTCTGAGGAGAACGATATGCTTTGGATCCTTGCGGCTTTGATCGGATGCTACGCGGTGTTTGTATTTGCACCGGCGGTCGTCGCCGTATGCACGATCTTCCGGGCAAAGCCCGGCGACAGCTTTGACGCGCTGCTTGCGCCCGGCGCGCAGTTCGCGCCCTATGCGGAACGGATGCGTGCGGCGAAGGCGCGGATCGACGCGTTTCCGAAGCAGCGGATCTCGATCGCAGCGCGCGACGGCGTCATGCTTTCGGCGGACTACTGCGACAACGGAAGCGCGAGGACCGCGATCCTCATGCACGGCTACCGCACGGATCCGATGGTCAATTTCGCCATGCAGGCGGATATGTTTTTGCGGCACGGATACAACGTGCTTCTGATCCGCCAGCGCGGACACGAAGCGGGCGGAAAGGCGCGCTGCGGGCTCGGACTTCTCGAACGGTACGACGCGATCGCGTGGAACGAACACGCGCTTTCGACGGAAGGCGTAGAAGAAACCGTGCTGTACGGCGTGTCGATGGGCGCGGCGGCGGTGGGATTTGCCGCCTGCGATCTCGACCCCGAAAAAACGCGCGCGCTGATCCTCGACTGCGGATTCCGCTCGCCCTACGAGCAGATCCGTCTCGACTGCAGGCGGCGGAACGTGCCCGGTTTTTTGCTGATGCCGCCGATCCGGCTGCTTGCGAAGCTGTTTTTGAAGTTCGACATCCGCGACCGCACGGACGATGTGCTGAAGAACACGGCGATCCCCTGCTTCTTCCTGCACGGAACAAAGGACTTGACCGTGCCGTATGAAACGGCGCGGGAGGTGTTCGACGCCTGCGGCGCAAAAAAGGCGTTCTTCACCGCGGAAGGCGCGGGACACACCGAAGCGTTCATCGTCGAATCGGAACGGGCGGAACAGGAATTATTTGCGTTCCTCGGGGAGGAACAAACCATAGAAAACCACCAACAGGAGGAAGAATAACATGCAGAGATTTGCAATTCTTTGCGACGGAACCTGCGATTTGCAGGAAGGTTTCCAGAAGCAGTACGACATCCGGGTCATTCCGGGACACATCGTTCTGCCCGACAAGTCGGACATTCCCGGTCCTCTGACGTGGGACCGCTTCCCGCGCGACGCGTTCTATGCCGATCTCAAGAAGAACCCGAACGGCTATTCCACCGCGCCCGCCAATGTTGAGGAATTCCGCATTGCCATGGAAGAGATTGTCAAAGACGGCACGCCGCTGCTTGTGATGACCATTTCCGGCGGCATTTCCGGCACGTACGGCTTTGCCTGCACCGCGGCGAACCTGGTCAAGGAGACCTATCCCGACGCGGACATCCGCTGCGTCGATTCGCTGCGGTTCGGACCGGGCTTCGGTCTGATGGCGGTCTATGCCTCGATGCTTCGCGAAGAAGGCAAGACGATGGAAGAGGTCGCCGACTGGATCGAAGCGAACAAGAACCGCTTCCATCAGGCGGGCTGGCTCGACGATCTGAGCTTCGTTGCGAAGAAGGGTCGTCTCACAAACGCCAAGGCGTTCTTCGGCACGCTCGCGGGCATCAAGCCGATCGGCGAATTCGACTACAACGGTCTCACCACCGTGATCGGCAAGGCGAAGGGTGCGAAAGCCGCTTACGCCGCGCTTTTAAACTACATCGAAAACACGATCGAAAACCCGTCCGAGCAGATCATCTTCATCGCGCAGACCAGCCGTTTCCCGCAGGCGGAGAAATATAAGGAACTCATTGAGGAGCGCTTCCATCCGAAAGCGATCTTCATCAACGACGTGTTCCCGTCCTGCGGCATCAATATCGGACCGGGTCTGATGGCGGCGTACTATATCGGAAAGCCGATTTCAAAGGATCTCGGCGAGGAGCGCGCGATCATCGAAAAAGCACTGGCTTCCGAAAAATAAAACAGCTTTCTGAGGGGGAAGAAATCCAAATGAGAAAACTCACCAAGAAATGGCAGATGTTCCTGTACGCGATCGGCGGCATGGGCGTCAATATGCTGAACCTGATGGTCAATTCGTACCTGTGCAGCGCGCTGATCGCGAGCGGATTCAATCCGAACGTCATTCAGTATCAGACGTTCCTCGGCCGCGACCTCGTCATCGCTGCGGTATGGGCGGTGTTCGGCGTGATCGCAAAGATCATCGACGGCGTGATCGACGTTCCGATGGCTTCGTTTACGGACAACCTGAAAACGCGGTTCGGACGCAGACGCCCGGCGCTGATCATCGGTCTCGTTCCGATGATCCTTGCATACGTGCTGTTCACGCTGGTTACGCCGAATCCGCAGGGCGCAACGCTTCTGAACACGATCTTCTATGGCGTGACGCTGTGCGTGTTCTACAGCTTCTATACGCTGACGATGGTCACCTATTACGCGACGTTTACCGAGATCGTCGACACGCAGGAGGAGCGCAACTTCATGTCGAACGTGAAGTCGGTCTGCGACATCGTCTACTTCATCCTCGGCTACGTCGTGGTGCGCATGCTTCTGAACGGTCTGAACGTCCGTCCGGTCGCCATGATCGTTCTGCCGATCGTGCTGACCATGCTGATTCCGCTGCTTTTGATCCGAGAGGATTCCACCAAGGACGGCGTGATCACCCGCGACGGCGAAGAAACGTCCGTTTCGGTCAATCTGTTCAAGTCGATCGCGTACACGTTCAAAAACAAGGACTACATCCTGTGGATGATCGTGTACTCGTTCATGACCTTCGGCGTGCAGCTCTTCCTGTCCGGCATCAACGAGTATTTCTCGGTCGCGGGAATGAACATGATGTTCGTCATGATGGCGGCGTTTGCGCCGGTGCCGTTTACGCTCCTGATCTATAACCGGCTGACCAGGAAATTCGGCTTCGGCTTCTCATACCGCTATACGCTCGTGATCTTTGCCGTCGGCATGGCTGCGATGTTCGCGGTGTCCTATCTCCCGGCAGGCACGCTCAAGACGATCCTTGCGATCGTCACCGGTCTCATCTCCTCGTTCGGCATCGGCGCGATGTTCTCCGTCGCATACTCCGTACCCTCGCAGCTTGCTGCGGAGGAGGAAAAGCGCACCGGCATCTCGAACGCCGCCATGTACTTTGCGGTGCAGGGGCTCTTTGCGGGCGTGGCGTCCGGCATCGGCGGACAGGCGGTGCTGACGATGATGAAGACGAACAATGTGGTGAAATACATGACGCTCGTCTGCGCGATCGCGGTGCTCGTCGCGTTCGTACTCTCCTTCATGCTGCCGAAGTCCGTCACCCTGATGGGCAAGAAAGACAGCGAACAGAACTGAACTTTTCCGGCTGAAAACCGGACACCCTTTTGATATGGCAGTCAAACGAATCAACGGAATCGAATTGGAACAAATGCTCAGAAACGGGCTCGCAAACCTCCGTGCAAGCGAGGACGAGATCAACCGTCTGAACGTCTTCCCCGTCCCCGACGGCGACACCGGCACCAACATGGTGAAGACGCTGGAGCACGGGCTTTCCCTCGCGGAACGCAGCGGCGACGTCAACGTCTTTACAAAATCGCTCGCTTCCGGCATGCTGCTCGGCGCAAGAGGCAACTCCGGCGTCATCCTGTCGCAGTTCTTCTACGGCTTTTCGCAGGCGCTTTCGCGCGCGCTTCTGATCGGTCCGGGCGAGCTCCGGAACGCGCTGGTGCGCGGCTACCGCGTCGCGTACGGCGCGGTCATGAAGCCGGTGGAGGGCACGATCCTGTCGGTCGCGCGCGAGGGCATCGAGCACATCCGCTCGCAGATCACCCGCGGCTCCTCGATCGACTTCATCCTCTCCGCCTATGTCGCAGAGATGCGCAAGACGCTGATCCTCACGCCCGAAATGCTTCCGGTGCTGAAGGACGCAGGCGTGGTGGACAGCGGCGCGACGGGCTTCATCCTGATCTTCGAAGGCATGGTGAAATACCTGAACGGCGAAGTTCTGAAAGACAGCGCGCAGCGAACCGAGCCGAAAAACGACGATCCGGACCTCAGCTTGTTCAACGAGGACAGCGTCTTTGTCGACGGCTACTGCATGGAGTTCATCCTGCAGCGCATGAACGGCTCCGCCTATGAGCAGGACTTCCGGCTGAAAGCGTTTACCGGCGCGCTCGACCGGCTCGGCGACTCCATCGTCTGCGTACAGGACGGAAAACGCGTCAAGGTGCATATCCATACGAAGGCGCCGTCCGTCATCATTGAGCTGGCGCAGCGGTACGGCGAATTTCTGACGTTCAAGCTCGAAAATATGCAGATACAGCACAACGAGCGCGACCGCATCGTCAAGCCCGCCGTGCACAAGCCCCTGTCCGTGGTCGCCGTGGTGAACGGCGCGGGCATGCGCAAGCTGTTTGAAGGGCTCGGTGCGGACTGTGTGATCGACGCCGACGCCACCATGAACACCTCCGCCCAGGAGTTTGTTTCCGCGTTCGATTCCCTCGACGCCGATGAGATCGTCGTGCTGCCGAACAACAAGAACATCATTCTTGCCGCCGAGCAGGCGGCGTCGCTCGTGCCCGAAAAGCATGTGACGGTCCTGCCGTCCAGAAGCTTCGCGGAGGGCTATTATGCGATCGCCATGGACATTCCGGACGAAAAGGACCTTGAAAAGCGCATCCGCGGCATGCGTTCCGGCATCGACAACATCGTCACCCTGCGGGAAACGACCGCCTCGCGCGATTACACGTACCACGAGATCCGCTGCCGCCGCGGCGAGGACATCGCGTTTCTGGGCGGCGAGCTCGTCTGCGTCGAACGCGACTGGAAGGCGGCGATCCTCGGCGCGCTTGCCATGATCGAGGATATCGACGACCGCGAGACCGGCATCGTGCTGCGCGGCGCCGGCGTTTCCGTGTCCGACGAGGAAGCGCTTTCCGAAGCGATCGCCGGACAGTATCCGATGCTCGAGCTGGAGTTCGTCGACGCCGGGCAGGAGATCTATCACTGGGAAATCGGGATCATGTGAGGAAAACGGTATGGTATGGCTTTGGATTCTGATCGCGCTCGGCGCGGTGCTCTTCTTCTTCGTCATCCCTACGATGATCCTCGCATGGATCATCTATTCCGTGCTGCTCCGGCGCAACAAGCCCGGCAAATGGGACCGCGGCTGCAGCTTTCCCGAGGATCCCGAATACTGCAGAATGCATGACATCGGCATCGAATGGGGTAAAAAATACGCCGATCGCATGCGCGAGGTGGAGATCAGAAGCGACGGATTGAAACTCGTCGGCGAATACTACGACTTCGGCGGCAGCTCCGCCGCGCTGATCATTGCGGGACGGACGGAATGCGTGCTGTATTCCTATTATTTCGCAGAACCGTTCCGCCGCGCGGGCAGAAACGTGCTCGTTATCGACAACCGCGCGCACGGACTTTCCGAGGGCAAGGTGAGCTGCCTCGGCTACCGTGAATACCGCGACATCCTCGAATGGTGCCGTCTTTTGCACGACGACCTCGGCAACGAGCGCGTGTTTTTGCACGGCATCTGCATCGGCTCCTCCACCGCGCTGTTTGCGCTGACCGCGCCGGAATGCCCGGATTATATCGAGGCGATGTCCTGCGAGGGCATGTACTACTCCTTCTACCGGTCGTTCGACAATCACATGAAGGTCGACCGCCCCGAAAAAATGCGCTTTCCCGTGCAGCAGGAGGTCATGCTCTGGATCCGGCTCTGCTCGCATGCAAACGTTGTGACCGACGGTCCGTTCAAACGCATCGAAAAGCTCAGAAAGCCCATTCTGTTCCTGCACAGCCGCGAGGATACCTATTCCACGCCGGACCAGGCGGAATACCTTTACGCGCACTGCAGCGCGCCGAAAAAGATCGCGTGGTTCCCGCACGGCGCGCATTCCCGCATCCGCATCAACGATACGGAAAGATACGACGAAACGATCATAGAATATCTTAAGGAGCTGGACGCAAAGGCGAAAGAAGATGCAATTTGATGAAAAAAGTGTATTTTTGTTGCTTTTGCGCGTACGGCGTGCTATAATGCATTGAATCCAAAAGGAGGAGGAAATCATAATGGAACAGTACAATTTCGATCAGAACAATCTGCCGCAGCCGAATACGCTTACGTTCGGCATTCTGAGTCTCGTATTCTGTGGCATTCTCGGCATCATCTTCGGTGCGATCGGCCGTAAAAAGGGCAAGGAATTCATCGCACAGGGCGGCGAACTGGCCGGTTCGTCCAAGGTCGGCTTTATTCTGAGCAAAGTCGGTCTGATCCTCGGCATCATCGCAACGATCGTCATCGCGATCTACCTCATCGTGTTCATTGCGGCTGCTGCCAACGGCGCGCTCAGATAATCAGTCCCGGACTGATCAAGCGTCAGTATGCGTGACGCCGGTTTTCCGGCGTCACGTTTTTTATTCGGAGGGAACATGGCGAAATCAAAGCATCCCGTAAAGAAGGCGGTCTGTATCGCGCTCTGCGCGCTGCTTTTGTACGGCGCGGTCTCAATGCTCGCGTCCGCCGTCGTGTTCCGCGCGCTCTTTCCGAAAAGAAGCGGGCTCTCCCCGCTGCATTACACCTATGAGGAGCTTCAGCCGGACGTTTCGCGCGAACCCTTCGCCTTTCCGTCCGGACGGAATATGCTTTCGGGCTTTCGGTACGATGCCGGAGATCCGCGCGGGCTGATCGTCGTCGTCAACGGCATCGGCGACGGCGCGGATGCGCACCTTCCCGAGATCGTCGAATTCGTGCATGCCGGCTGGTCGGTCGTCACCTGGGACGCAACGGGCGTCGGCAAAAGCGAAGGCGCGTGGTCGAAGGGGCTTCAGCAGATCCGCAGGGATCTTGCCGCATTTTGGGAATACCGGACCGTCTCAAAGGCGTGGGACGGACTTCCCGTCGTGCTCTACGGACACAGCGCGGGCGCGTACGCCGCGGCGACGGCGCTGAAGGATCATCCGGAAATCTGCGCCGCCGTCTGCATTGCCGGCTTCGACCGACCCGTTCCGCTGATGTACGGACACGCAAAGGCGCGCGTCGGCGTGCTTGCCGATATCCAGTACCCCTTCCTCGCGCTCGAATCCTTCTTCCTGTTCGGCGCGGACGCGAACGATTCGGCGCGCGAAGCGATCGACGCGGCGGTTACGCCCGTTCTGATCGTCGGCGGAGACTCGGACGATCTCGTGCCGTATGAAAACAGTCTGATCCGCGATCCGGAACAGTACCGGAATCCGAATGTAAAAAGTCTTCTGATCACTTCGCCGTACCGCAGCGAACATTCCACGCCGTGGCTGTCTGCGGGCGCCGCACGCTATCGCTGCGAGCTTGCCGATCCGAACGATGCGGACAAGGCGCTTGCGAACGAGCTCGATCCGGCGTTTCTCGAAACGGTCCTGCGCTTTTTCGGCGACGCGCTGCACCGCTGACGGCGCGTTTGTGCAAGCCGCCGAAACCGCCGCGGAAATTGACAACCCGGCGGAAAAACAATATAATAAATTATTATCCGACAAACAGGAAATCCGTATGAACAAAAATCTCAAGCGAATGATCTATGCCGCTCTGTGCCTGGCGCTCTGCATGGTGCTTCCGCTGTTGACGGGGCAGATCCCCGAAATCGGAAAGCGCCTCTCGCCCATGCACATCCCCGTCTTTCTCTGCGGATTTCTCTGCGGCTGGCCGTGGGGACTTATCGTCGGCGCAACCGCCCCGATCCTTCGCTCCGCTCTGTTCGGCATGCCCGCTATGGGACCGGACGCGTTCAGCATGGCGTTTGAGCTTGCGGCGTACGGCGCGGTTGCCGGGCTTTTGTACCGCGTGCTGCCGAGAAAGCCGTGGAGCGTCTATGTTTCGCTGATCGTTGCCATGATTGTCGGGCGCCTTGTCTGGGGCGCGGCGAAATGGGCGATGCTCGGACCGTCGTTCACGCTTCGGATGTTCCTTGCGGGCGCGGTCGTCAATGCGATTCCCGGCATCATTCTGCATATCGTTCTGATCCCGCCGATCGTGCTTGCGCTGAACAAGGCGGGATTCGTGGAAAACAATCGGAGGTCGACGCCTTGAAAACCCTGTTTTTTGATTGCAGCATGGGCGCGGCGGGCGATATGCTCTGCGCAGCGCTTCTGGAGCTTTTGCCCGATCCCGACGCAGCCGTTCGCGAGCTGAACGGCATCGGCATCCCGCATATCGTGTTCGAAAAGAACGCCTCGGTCAAAAACGGCATCACCGGGACGCATCTTTCCGTGCGTGTCGACGGCGAGGAGGAGCACGAACCGGCGGAAACGCATCATCACGATCACGCGCATCACCATGCGCACCGCGATCTTGCCTCCGTCGAAACGATCCTTTCGGGTCTTGCCGTTTCGGACCGTGTCAAAGCGAACGCGCTCGCCGTTTACCGGCTGATCGCGGAAGCGGAAAGCCATGTGCACGGCTGCCCGGTCGACCGGATCCATTTCCATGAGGTCGGCACGCTCGACGCGATCGCCGACGTTACGGCGTTTTGTTTCCTTGCGGAGCGGCTTTCGCCGGATCGCGTGATCGCCTCTCCCGTCCATGTCGGCAGCGGAACGGTGCGCTGCGCGCACGGCGTGCTTCCCGTGCCCGCTCCTGCGACGGCATACCTTTTGAAAGACGTGCCGATCTACGGCGGCGAAATCAAGGGCGAGCTCTGTACGCCTACCGGCGCGGCGCTTCTGAAGCATTTTGCCGCGCAGTTCGGCCCGATGCCGACGATGCGTGTGCAGAGGATCGGTTACGGAATGGGCACAAAAGATTTTGATACGGCAAACTGTGTCCGCGCGATGCTCGGCGAAACCGACACGCAAAACACGCAGACGGTCTTTGAACTGTCCGCCAACGTCGACGATATGACCGCGGAACAGATCGGCTTTGCATCGGAACGCCTGTTCGAGGCAGGCGCCGTCGAGGTCTATACGGTTCCGGTCGGAATGAAAAAGAGCCGCCCGGGCACGCTGATCCGCGCGATTGTCGGACGCGACGAGAAGGAATCCGTCCTTTCGGCGTTCTTCCGGCATACGACAACGCTCGGCGTACGCGAAGCCGAAACGAAACGGTACGTGCTTTCCCGTACGGTGGATTCGCATGAGACGGCGCTCGGCACGGTCCGCGTCAAGCGTTCCGAGGGATACGGCGTCGTCCGGGAAAAGGTTGAATATGAGGACCTTGCGCGGATTGCAAAAGAACGAAACATCGCAATCGCCGAAGCAGCCGCGCGTGTGAAAAAGGAGATCGAACGGCATGGATGAACATCTGCACGAGCATCACGAGCATCTGCATCAGCACACGAACACAAAGGACGTCTTAAACCGCCTGTCCCGCGCGATCGGACACCTCAAATCGGTCAAGCGCATGGTCGAGGACGGACGCGACTGCTCGGAC
>JAEEGH010014605.1_pt1 | contig 17209 bp, 9 predicted proteins | sample 9134181 | NCBI WGS metagenome assembly JAEEGH01 (sample SAMN16246544, study PRJNA631951) | gut metagenome | biome: gut microbiome; feature: rumen; material: DP-attached | host: Bos | place: Iran: Karaj | collected 2018-10
GGATATTGGTCTGCACGATAATGGTCTGCTGCACGTGTCGCAGCTCGGGCCCCGCGGCACCGATCCTTCCAAGGTGCTGAAGCTTCACCAGCAGCTCCGCGTCCGCGTGCTCGGCGTCGATCTCGACCGCCGCCGCATCTCCCTCGGTCTCTCTTAGCCTTTTTCGTCTTGCCGCGGCCGTTTTTTCCGCGGCTTTGCCTTCCGCGCCGGGGAAAGGGCAGGTCCGTGCCCCAAGAAAAAAGGGGCCCGGTACCTGCATTCCCCGTCCGCTGAGCTCCCGCACGCCGCGGTGTATGCTCTCCGCCTTTACCATGCCGCAGCAGGGTGTTCTTTTTCCGAAAGGTGAAGCCTGGCTTTTTGGCCGTGCTGCGTAAACTGCTGTCCTTCAGCGCGTTACGCAATAAAGGCTGCTTCAAATCGAGCAGCCTTGATTAAGCAATCTGCTGTGTTTCAGCAACTTACATATCACGCCCCTTTCTGCCAAACCCTTCTTTTCCGCATTCTCCGTCCGCTGGGCCCTCGCACGCCGCGGTTCTCCCAGCGTCCGGGCAGATTTTTCTGCGATTTTCTGCCCGGGCGGCTGTTTTTCCCCGGTGCGGGCAGATTTTCCGGCATTTTTCTGTCCGCACCGCGGCATATCCTTCCGCGTCGGGGAAAGGGCAGGTCCGTGCCCCAAGAAAAAGGGGCCCGGTACCTGCATTCCCCGTCCGCTGGGCCCCAGCACGCCGCGGCTTTGCCAAAATACTGCGGGAACTAAACAGTCAGGTCGGTGGAATATGGAAGTCAGCGCCTCAGAGCGTGCGCCCACAAAAAAACAGAGGACCTCGTGAGGTCCTCTGTTTTTTTGTGTGGGCGCAGACGGATTCGAACCGCCGACCCCCTGCTTGTAAGGCAGGTGCTCTAAACCAGCTGAGCTATGCGCCCCTTAAAAGCGGGTGCAAAGATAAGTTAAAAATCCGAACTGTCAAAATCAATTTGAAGCTTTCGGAGCTATCTTCCTGAAACGCAGCTTGAGAACGCCCCAGAAAGCTTCGCCGAAAATACCTCCCGACATCTTGGAGGTGCCCTCCTTGCGGTTCACGAAGATGACCGGGACCTCCGCCAGCTTGAACCCGAGCTTGACACCCGAATACTTCATCTCGATCTGGAAACCGTAGCCCTTCATCTGTACAGCATCCAGGTCGATGGTCTCCAGAACCTTGCGGCTGTAGCACACGAAACCGGCCGTGCTGTCGTATATCTTCACGCCCAAAGTCTTGCGCACGTAGATGGAGGCACAATAGGACATAAGTATACGCCCTATCGGCCAGTTGACCACGCTGACTCCGTCGCAATAGCGGGAACCGACTGCGAAATCCGCACCTTCCTCGCAGGCTTCGTAAAGCCTTGCGAGGTCGGCGGGATCGTGCGAAAAGTCGGCATCCATTTCGAAAACATAGTCATAAGCCTTTTCCAGGGCCCATTTGAACCCTGTGATGTAGGCGGTGCCAAGACCTAGCTTGCCCTTTCTTTCGATCAGGAACAGGCGGCCGTCGAATTCAGGCATGAGGCGCTTGACGACCTCGGCCGTCCCGTCCGGGGAACCATCGTCGATTATCAGTATATGGTATCCACCGTCAAGACCGAAAACCGTACGGATAATCTTTTCCGCATTCTCAATCTCGTTGTAAGTGGGGATTATGACCAGTTTCTTTTTCATCTGTTTCCTCTCCGTTACTGAAATAAGGAACAAATATACGAAAAAACTCCGTTAGAATACAAGAAGATAGAGCAGAGCTGCGAGTGCCGCACCGGTCATAGGGCCGGCGACCGGTACCCAGGAATATCCCCAGCCGCTGTCACGCTTCCCGGCGATGGGAAGGATTGCGTGGGCGCAACGGGGGCTAAGGTCGCGGGCAGGGTTCATAGCATATCCTGTGGTGCCGCCCAGCGACATACCTATGCTCATTATCACACAGGTGACCGGCCAGGAGCCGATGGCACCTATGGAGGCACTGGCTTCTCCAACGGAGAATACATTGCTTCCCCGGCCAATGGCAAGGATGCAGAAAACGAGCAGCCAGGTGGCCACTACCTCGCACCAGAAGTTGCGGGCCTTGTTTTCGATGGCAGGCATAGTGCAGAAGGTGCCGAGAATAGTGTCAGGCTGGTCGGAAGTGGCTTTATAGTGATCCTTGTAGAAAGACCATACCAGGCAGGCGCCCACGAAGCCGCCCATCATCTGGGCAACTATATAGCCGCATACTGAGGCCCAGGGGAAACTGCCGGCTATGGCAAGTCCGAGGGTGACCGCTGGGTTGAGATGGGCTCCTGAAACGGGTCCGGCTATAAGGACGCCGAGCATTACGGCGAGGCCCCATCCGAGGGCTATCACCACCCATCCGCCGCCCTGTGCTTTGGATTTATTGAGGGATGTGGCTGCGCATACTCCGTCACCGAGCAGCACCAGAACGAGGGTGCCGATGAATTCAAATACGTACTGTATCATTGTCTTATTTGTTGATTGTCCTTGAAATAGCATCCGCCCAACCGGCCTTGTAGGCCGAGACATCCTTTCCGGAAGGGGAGAAGGCCTTGTCCACCTGCCACTGGCGGCGGATCTCGTCGGTGGAGTTCCAGTATCCTACCGCGAGACCGGCCAGGTAGGCGGCACCCATCGCGGTGGTTTCGGTGACTTTCGGACGGATGACCGAGGCTCCGAGCACATCTGCCTGGAATTGCATCAGCAGATTGTCGCGGGAGGCTCCTCCGTCCACCTTGAGCTCGGAAAGCTTGACGTCGGCATCCTTCTCCATAGCGGCCACGATGTCCATGGTCTGGAAGGCTATTCCCTCCAGGGCGGCACGGGCGATATGGGCGGCGGTGGCTCCGCGGGTAAGTCCGCAGATGGTTCCGCGGGCATCCTGGTCCCAGTAGGGCGCGCCCATCCCGGTCAGCGCCGGCACGAAATATACTCCGCCGTTATCCGGCACCGAGGCGGCCAGGGCCTCGATTTCGGAGGAACTGCGGATGATTCCGAGGCCATCCCTCAGCCACTGGACCACCGATCCTCCCACGAAGATGGAACCTTCGAGGGCGTAGTTGACCGTGTCGCCTATCTTCCAGGCAATGGTGGTGAGGAGCTTGTTCTTGGAGAGTATGGGTTTGGTGCCGGTGTTCATCAGCAGGAAGCATCCGGTGCCGTAGGTGTTCTTGACGGATCCGGGCACGGTGCACATCTGCCCGAAGAGAGCGGCCTGCTGGTCGCCCGCTATGCCGGCGATAGGAACTTCGTGCGCGAAGATGGTGGTCTTGGTACGCCCGTAGATTTCGGAAGATGACTTCACCTCCGGGAGCATGGAGGCAGGGATGCCGAGCAGATCGAGCATCTCGCTGTCCCACTGCAGGGTGTTGATGTTGAAGAGCATAGTACGGGAGGCGTTGGTGACATCGGTGATGTGCACTTCGCCCTTGGTGAGCTGCCATACCAGCCAGCTGTCCACGGTGCCGAAACGCAGTTTGCCTGCCTCGGCGCGCTCGCGTGCCCCGGGTACGTTGTCCAGTATCCATTTGATCTTGGTGCCTGAGAAGTATGCGTCGATTATCAGACCCGTCTTTTCGCGTATCTTGTCGGTCAGGCCACGTGCTTTGAGCTCGTCGCAGTAGGCTGCGGTGCGGCGGTCCTGCCAGACGATGGCGTTATGTACCGGCTTGCCGGTTTCGGCGTCCCAGACAATGGTGGTTTCCCTCTGGTTGGTGATGCCTATGGCTGCTATGTTCTTGCCGTTTATGCCTATCTTGGAGATGGCTTCGGCTATTACCGCGGCCTCGGAAGACCATATCTCCATGGGGTCGTGTTCTACCCAGCCGGGTTGGGGAAAATGCTGGGTGAATTCCATCTGGGCTGTGGAACAGACGTTGCCGTCGTGATCGAAAACAATTGCGCGCGAGGAACTGGTGCCCTGGTCAAGCGCAAGGATATATTGGTTCATTTTGAGGTGTTTTAATTATCTTTGCATAAAGATACGATTTTTTATGGAAAGAGTAAAGATTTTCCGTCCTTCTTCGTTCTGCACGGCTGAAATCCGGCGCATCGCCGCAGAGGCGGATACCGATTATACCATCATATATACGCGTCCCTCGGAACTGCGTTTCGTGGATTTCGGCCTGGAGCGCCTGGTGCAGGTGGCCGACGACACGGCCGCTGCAATGCTTTATTCCGACCGTTTCGAAGGGCAGGAACCTGCGCCCGTGATAGACTATCAGGAGGGGTCGCTGCGCGATGATTTCGATTTCGGGGGTGTGCAGATGTACAGGACTTCGGTGCTGAAGGAGGCTGTCGCAGGGATGGACGTGGACTACAGTTTCGCCGGCCTCTACGACCTACGCCTGAGGGTGTCCCGCCTCGGCCGTCTCTACCATCTGAACGAATTCATCTACTACGAACTCGAGGGGGATGGACGCGATTCCGGCGAGAAGATTTTCGACTATGTGAATCCCCGGAACCGCGAGGTGCAGATAGAGATGGAAAAGGCCTGCACCGCCCACCTTAAGGCCATCGGAGCATATCTGGAACCTGTTTTCAAGGATGTGGACCTCACGGAAGGAGAGTTCGAGTACGAGGCTTCGGTGGTCATCCCCTGCAAGAACAGGGTCCGTACCATAGGCGATGCCATACGCAGCGCGCTGGGCCAGAAGACGGATTTCAAGTACAATGTAATTGTCGTCGATGACAATTCCACCGACGGAACCGTGGATGTCATCAAAGGCTTCCTGGGGGATCCCAAACTTGTGTATATAGCCCAGGATCCGTCTTACCACGCCATCGGAGGCAACTGGAACGCTGCCCTGCATCATCCAGGATGCGGGCGCTTCGCACTCCAGCTGGATTCCGACGACCTCTACAGCGACGAGCACACAGTGCAGAAGTTCGTGGATGCCTTCCGCGAGCAGAATTGCGCAATGGTTGTCGGTACCTACAGGATTACGGATTTCGACCTGAACACCATCCCTCCGGGAATTATCGACCATAAGGAATGGACCTTGGAGAACGGGCGGAACAATGCCCTCCGGGTGAACGGACTGGGCGCTCCGCGCGGATTCTATACTCCGCTGCTGCGCAAGCTTAATTTCCCTACGACCAAGTATGGGGAGGATTACGCCGTGGGCCTGAGGGTAAGCCGCGAGTACAGGATAGGGCGTATCTATGATGTGATGTACAATTGCCGCCGCTGGGACGACAATTCCGACCATGGCCTGTCCATAGAAAAGACCAATGCCAACAATCTCTACAAGGACCGGCTCCGCACCATAGAACTCACAGCCCGCATAGCATTCAATGATCGTTCATGCAAATCAGGCATATAGGCCTGATGAGCATTTTTTCTGCGAAGAAGGCCTATATGCCTGATTTGTGGAAAAAGTTGTATATTTGCAGCCGCTTATTACGGGGATGTTTTGGTTTTGACAGCACTGATCTTGGTAGGTAAGCACGCCGGGCTTTCGGAGGCTGGCCCGTTAATCTCAACCGACAAAAATTTAGCTGGCAACAGCAACTATGCACTCGCTGCCTAATCTGCCAAGCGGATTAGCTTAATCGGGGCGCCAAGGTTGCGCTACTGACGAGTATCCCTCCGCCTTTAAGGCTTCTATGTGCGGACCAAGGGGTATCATTCAAGAAGCCTGCACGCGGGGACTCCCTTAAACCGCGCCAAGACTCAGGGGATAAGTGCCGATTTGCCCGCCTTCCGGCTGGCCGGTGCCGACAATCAAAGGAAGGATAAGCGTGTAGAAAGCCCATTGGGACTTTGTTTGGACGGCGGTTCGAGTCCGCCCATCTCCACAAAATAAAAGGCAGCCACCCGGCTGCCTTTTTTTGTTACTGGAACAGACTCAGCGTCTCTTCGTAGATCTTTCTGGCCTTGTATGCGTGCCCGGCCGCATCAGGGTGCGAGCCACTGTAGATAGTGACTTTACCAGCAACATTCTTCTCTCCGCGGAAGTCCACGATAGGGAGGTTGAAATGTTTGGCTATAGTCTCTACCGATGTGCCGTAATCACCCGTTATATCCGTGCCTATGATGCATATGATCCGCACATCCGGGAACTTCTCTTGAAGATAGCGTATTACATAGATATATGCATCACGGAATCTCTTGGTAGTGTTCATCTGGGCCAGGGGAGTGTCGTAATTGAACTCACCAAGGCCGATTCCATTGGATGCGATCGCATCGTTGGTGCCGCCGAAGAGGATGACGGTATCCGGATTCTTGAACAGGTCCAGGCGGCTGTGGTCTACGAACGGAGTCCGCACGCTGCCTTCTTTGCCATCTGCCACACTGCTGCCGCTCCAGGAGGTGTTAACATCCAGCTCACACTTCCAGTAATCGTTGATCAGGAGGCCCCAGTAGGTCTTCTGCCAGGTCGTTACATCACATCCGGATGCCGGCGGGTCGGTGTAGTAGGCCCTGTGGCTGGAAGGGATGATGCCCTGGAAGGTAGAGATGGAATCTCCGATGATGCCCAGACGCTGCGGGAAGCCCTTTCCACCGCGGGTATTGTCGATATCCACGGTGATGTGTTTCACGTAGCCTGCCTGGAAGACAAGTTCTTTGTCGATGGCGATGCTGCCTTCGAAACCGTCTCCCGCAATCGAAACCGTCCCCGTGAAGTTGCAGGGAAGCACCAGGAAGCCAAGACTTGTCGGGACTGCCGAACTACCCACCTGGATGCCGCTGCAGTCGATCGTAATGGAGGATGAAGCCTCTTTTACCTCGCCTATGCGGGATTCCTGCAGGTTCAGGCTTACCTGTCCCGCAAGGGAAATCCCTTCAGTAGCAGCAAGTGTGACGGATGTGACGCTCTTCCCGGTTGCGATGCCCCTGGAATCCACGATGTCGAGCACGATGGCCGATGTGACAGGTTTTATGGATCCGTTGAAAGAACTCTTATCCGTCAAGGTGATCGTGGGGGTGCAGAATGCCATTCCGCTCACGGTGGCAGAAGTTTCTGCATCTGCCTTGCTCACACGTGCGGGGACCGTTATATCCGGGGTATAGCACCAAAGTCTGGTAGCTTTGTCGTTAATCTCGAAGCTGCCGGAAATGCTGTTCCGCCCTTCTTCGCCCATGGTAGCGCTGCCGTTATCCCCGGCATCGGTCGAATACGCAACGCTGGCTGTTTCCAGGAAGCTGTATGCGTAATCGCCGGCACCATTGGTGGGGGAGAGGCTGCTGCTGAGTTCCACACGGACGGTGCGGTAAGAGGTATCACCGCCTTCCGTGCCCGGCTTGCTGCATGCGGTGAGCATGAGCAAACCGGGGAGGAAGAGGTTTAATAAGATTTGCTTTTTCACTACTTGTACTCTATTTCAATCTCGTTGATTCTTGCCTGGCCATTGGTCGCACTCGGGCTGCTGACGGTGAATGTGGCGGACTGGCCGGTGAGAGAGAAAGCATCTCCGGATGCAACGGTGGCCTCCCCGTCAGGGGCGATGATGACACCGCCGTTCTTGTTAGTGTAAGTGAAGGTCACTTTCACCAGTTGCTTTCCGGAAGGAACAGCCAGGGTGATACCGCCCTGACGGGCCTGATAGAATCGCCAGTCGTTGCGTGTGGGAGCAGTTCCAACGTAGTAAACACCATTCGGATTGTCACCCACCCAGGAGGCTGTTATGGTTACATCCCCCGTTGTCACGGTTTCGTAATTCTTTCCGTTCTCCCAGCCTTTGTCGGGGCCATACTCGTCGAAATTGACAGACACCTTTGTGGCTTCACCGCTGTCGCCGCCACCGCCACCGGTGCCGGGATCTGAGCTGGTGCCCCATTTGACGTATTTGACCTTGATTCCCAGGATACGTGCCTGACCGTTGGTGGCCGAGCCCTGGTTGCCGACCACGAAGGTGGCCTCCTGGCCGCTTACCGCGACTTCAGTCTCATCGAGACACTGATTTCCATCGGGATCCAGCATGAGGCCGCCGTTCTTGTACTCGTAGTAGTCGAAGGTGACAGCCTGGAGCTGGTGTCCATCGGGAACAGAGATCGTGATCTTGCCTCCACGTGCCTGGTAGAAGCGCCAGTCATAGTAGCTGGGCGAGTTGTATACACCGTTCTGCTGGCCTTCGTTGCCGCCGGCGGTAAGGGTTACGCCGTTCTTCTGCACGGTGGTATAAACCTCTGTCAGAGGATTGGAATCGGTGCCGATAATCCAGTTGTTCTCGGCTGCATAATCCTTGAAGACAATGTCTACCACGATGGGATCTCCGATGGGGCCTTCAGTGCCGGGATCGGGTGCGGGACCGATATTGGCATCCGCAGACACCACGGGATAACCTGTATTGACGTCGACCACCCAGGCTCTGAGTGTGACGTCAGGCTTGTTGACGATGCCGTAAGGCTTGACGTCCTTGCCCTGGAGGGCGGCGACATTGGCCAGTGCTTTCCAGTCTTCGACGCCGGCGTTGAGGGCCGCCACGAAGCTATCGCAGGATGCTCCGCTGGAAGGCACGGTTACCGCACCGCTCTTCATGTTGGCAAGGGTAAGCGAAGTACCCGTGGTGAGCCAGTCGCTGGCTTCCTTGTCGTTGGCAACCCACTTTGTGCTGGCGCCCGCGAAGGCTGCTTCTTCTGGAGCATAGACATTGCGGATGTTACCGCTCTTGGAGTAGCCGATGCAACCACCATAGGTGCCGCCACCGGTGATGCTGGTAGTAGTGGCGTAGACGTTGGCGCAATAGGAATTGGTGCCGAGGCCGCCGGTGACGCCTCCAAGGTTGTTGTTGGAGGATACTATCTTGTCGAGGAAGCTGTAGCAGTTGAACATCATTGCGGTGTTCTGCTCTATACGTCCTGCGATACCGCCGATGTTCTCGCTCTTGGTTGCCGATCCTGCCTCGAAGTTGCCTCCCAGGCATCCGCAGTTCACGATTACACCGTATCCGGTTCCGACGATACCGCCGATTCGTGCTGCTGCTCCCGTGCCGGTGAGGTCGCCCCTGAAGGTTACGCCGTCGATAAGAGAACCTGCGTTGGCAGCACCGACCACACCGCCGAGGTGGGCGAATGCGGAGGACAGATTGGCTTCTACATGAAGATTCTTGACCGTGCCGCCGTCATCGAGGATGTTGATCACACCGCCGAACTTTTCTTCGGCAGCCTCTCCAGAGATGCCCTTCATGCTGTGGTTGGCACCTTCAAGCACACCGCTGAAAGTGGTGATGCGGGTGAAGTCGCCGGCAAACTGGAGGTCTGCGGTGAGCATGTAACAGGCATTTGCTGCGTAGGAACCGCCTGTATTGATGGATGCCACAACTGTGTTCCAGTCAGCTACGGAAGCGATCTGATAAGGATCGGCCGGGGTACCGGTACCCTTGATGTCGCTTGGAGTAGGAGGAGCAGGAGGAGTGGAAGCGGGTATGTCGAAGGTGACGGACACAGCGCAGTGGTCTGACGGATAGTATCCGTTATACTTGTTGTAGTCCACCTTGTAGGTGAGCACCTTTGACAGATTCTTGTAATAGATGTAGTCGATACGGTTCTCAGCGGCCGTGATGTCGGAGATGTCCTTCTTCGAGTGGAAGGTGATAACTCCGCCGACCTTGGCGGTTGCAGGAACTTTCTCGTAGGAGTCGTTCCACTTGTAGGGCTCTGAACTTCCCTTGTATACGCCGGTGGAAGGATCGTCCGGAGCTGCATTCATGTCACCCACGATAAAGGCGGGAAGCTTGTTCGCATTGTACTCGGCTGCCTTCTGGCAGATGAGAGTGGCGGAATTCAGGCGGGCGGTGGCAGCCAGCGGGGCGTGCGTCACCATGAGGAAGAACTTCTTTTCGGTGTCGGCCTTCTCCGTCAGCACTGCACAGCAGGCCATACGGTGATAACCGGTCTCATCCCATCCCTTCGAAAGAACATCAGGGGTGGGGCTGAGCCAGAAATAATGCTGGTCCGAAATAGTGAACTTGTTGGCATCGTACACGATACCTATGGCTTCGCCTGTAGTGGCGGCCTGATTGTCGCGGCAGACGAACCACCATTCATAGTTCCTGGTAGTTTTTGCCGTGGTAACCGCGGTTTTTACAAGGTCGGGAAGCTGGTTGCGTATGGTCTGGTCGGCTTCCTGTACGCCGAAAACGTCGAAGTCGTTCTCGGCGATGGCCTGTGCCAGAACGCCCTTGCGGGTCGCCCAGGCATACTGCTCATTGTCTTTGTAGGCGCCGTAGAGGAGGTTGAAGGTTCCCAGCTTGACGGCACCGTAGGTGATTGTGGGCAGGTACTCGGAAATGTCCGTTTCCGTGCTAAATTCTTTGTTAAGAACCGTTTCGACGTCCTTTTCGCAGGCTGTGCCGGCAAAGAGGAGCGCCAAGGCGGCTATAACCAGAGAAAATATATTCTTTTTCATTACGTTACAGTTTTATTCGCTAAGATAACCAGGGTTCTGGGGGAGTCCTTCGGGATTCAGGATGCGCTCGCTGTAAGGGATAGGGAACAAGCGGTCCTTCTCTTTGAAGTTGGGATTGATAGCGCTGAAGTGTGCTACCATTTCCGCCTTGTTGTACATGCGGAGGTAGTCGTGCCAGCTGTGGCCTTCGTGGATGAACTCCTTGATGCGTTCGTCGTAGATGCCCTGACGGAGATCGGTTCCGGACCAGTTGGCCAGACCGGCGCGGCTGCGAACCTTGTTGAGCCAGGTCTTTGCGTCATTCTCCTTGCCGTCCCAGTAGTAGGCTTCTGCGAGCATGAGTGCAACGTCTGCGTAGCGGAGGACAACCCAGTTGTTGCCGCCGTAGCCGTCGGAGCCGCAGTCGAGGTCTTTGTACTTCATGGAGTGATAGTACTCGCTGCTGGCATAGATGGTCTTGCGGAGGTAGGCCTTGCGCTTGTCCGCTGCATCGTAGCTGTCGTAAACAGCCTTGGATGTCATGCTGGATCCGTTGCAGGAATGCTTGGAGGTGATTCCGGTTTCGGAAGCGGGACCATAAACATATGCGAAGTCGGATCCGAGGTCCTTGTTGCCGGCTACATAGTTGATCTGGAAGATGTTTTCCTTGCACTTCTTCTGCGTGGCAAGATCCCATATCTGGTTGAAAGGAATCTCGGTGAGTTCGCCGAAGCTGCGGAGGTTCCATGCTGCATTCAGCATCGCCTCTGCTTTTGCCAGGATGGCGGTCTTCTCGGAAGCGAAGTCCTCGTCGGTAGCCTGCTGGAGGGCGGCCTTGCCGTAAAGGGCGTAGGCTGCAGCCTTGCTGACGCGGCCGCAGTCAGCCTCGCTGTCGCGGTCTGCCAGAGGGCTGTCGATCACATACTGGAGATCGGAGAAAATCTGCTTGTAGACATCGGCCTTGGGGGCACGGTGGTTTGCAGCGTTGATTTCCTGCGTGGAAGTGAGTGCCTTATCGAATACAGGAACGGGACCCCACTCGGTGACCAGCGTATAGAAACCGAGGGCGCGGATGAAACGTGCCTGTGCTTCGTAGCTGTCGCGGGTCTTGGAATCGGACCATGAGATATCGTCCAGGTGATAGATGAGCTTGTCGGCATAACCGATGCTCTTGTATATAGCCTGATAGCGGCTCAGCAGGAATTCATTCTCCTCGTTGAGGGTATAGTCGTAGAACTGATAGTATGCACCGCCACGGGCTCCCGAGTCGTTGCAGATTGTGAGCCTGGAGTGGATATCGGTGAAATGATATGAGTTTACAAAATAGTAATCGCCCTTCAGGGAAGCGTATGCGCTGTTGAGAACGCTGGTGAGGTCCGCTTCGTTCTGATAGAAGTTGCCGGAAGTTACGGCGTTGGGATCGCTTTCACTAAGGAAATCATTGCAGGAAGCGGTAATTACGGCTGCCAGGGCAATAAGTATGATATTAATCTTTTTCATGGCTCGTTTCCTTTAGAAAGTTACATTGACACCAGCGGAGACGATTCTGGAAAGCGGGTAGCCGCCCCAGTCGAAACCAGCCTCCATGTTGCTGCTCTTATAAGAGATTTCCGGGTTGTATCCGCGGTAGGGAGAGATACAGAAGAGGTTGTCTCCGCTGACGTAGATGCGTACGTTGGAGAGTCTGACCTTCTTCACCAGATCCTTGGGGAGGGTGTAGCCCAGCGTTACGTTGGAAAGACGCAGATAAGAAGCGTCCTCGACGTAGAAACTGGCCAGCCTGTTGGAAGTGTTCGTGGTGGAATGACGCTCTGCAAGCGGCACGTTGTTGCGGCCGGGATGCTCATCGTTGATATAACGGTCGGCAACTATATCGTACTGGTTGCCGGATCCTTCCATGTTGTAGCAGTAGTAATCCTGGAAGTTGATGACCTTGCCGCCAACGGAATAGGTGAGGTTGGCGCTGAAGTCGACCCCGTTCCAGCGGAGCGTGGTGGACAGGCCTCCGGTGAAATCCGGGAAGGCATCGCCCAGGACCTTCTTATCGTTGGTGTCGATGATGCCGTCGCCGTTCACATCTTCCCAGATGATGTTACCGTAGGAGAGATTCTCCAGGGAGTAGTTGTTCTGGGCAGGGCCGCGGAGCTTGTATCCTTCGGGGAATTTGCCGCCGTTGGCATCGTATACCTGCTTGTCGATGAGGCAGTTGGCATAATCGGCCTCAGACATGATGCCGAGGGCCTGGAATCCGTAGAAGGAGCCGATAGGATAGCCGGCGGTAGTGATGTGGCTGAGGACGTTTCGCTCCGTCTTGCGGAGGATATCCTCGAGGCCGCCCATATCGAGCACCAGGTTGCGGTTGATGGAAACGTTGGTGCTGACGGTCCAGTCTACTTCGCCCTGCAGGATGCGGGTGTCCAGCTGGAAGTCGAAACCGCGGTTACGGATCTTTGCGCCGGACATGTTGGTGGTGGTAGAAGTGGAACCGGAGATAGAAGAGATAGGCTGAGCGTAGAGGATGTCGGAGGAAATGGAGTTATACCAGTTTCCGATAAGGTTCACGCGGCCTCCCCAAAGACCAAAGTCGAAACCAAGGTTGGTCTGGGTGGTGGTTTCCCAGCCGAGGCCCTCATCCGTAAATGCGCTTTCGTATGCGGTGGTTACGGGTGAGTTGCCAAAGGCGTATGCTCCGGTGGAAATAGCCGCCAGAGATGCGTAGTTGCCAATATCGTTGTTACCGCTCTTACCCCAGCTGGCGCGCAGACGCAGCGAGACGGGAAGATCGGCGTTGAGATCCTTCACGAACGGTTCGTTTGTCACGGTCCAACCTGCGGAGGTTGAGGGGAAGTAGCCCCAGCGGTTCTTTGCACCGAAACGGGAAGAAGCATCTGCACGGAAGGTGGCGGTGAAGGTGTAGCGGTCGTCGTAGGCCCAGTTGAAACGGCTCAGCCAGGAGATCATGCTCCATGCGGCCTTGCGGGTCTTATAGAGAGCTACGTCGGAAGCCTCGGCGCCATGGGCGGTAACCTCGTGGATGCGGTCGTCGGCAAAGCCCTTGGCTTCGATACCCACACGGTCGTATGTCTTGCGCTGCATGGTGTAACCGGCGAGGGCATCGATATGATGCTTGCCGAACTGCTTCTTGTAATTGAGGGTGAATTCGCCCAGGCGGTCCACATCATATGTGGATGTGGTGCGGCTGATGTTCATGGAAGCGAGGTCCGCGCTATAGGCGGGAATGGCGCCGTTACCTATGCTCATGGGCCTGTAGTAGAAATAACGCTCGTTATACCACTGCGATCCCAGGCGGGCGGTGAAATCCAGGCCGTCCAGAAGGGTGTAGGTGGCATTGACGTTCAGGTTGTGGCGGGAAATGACCTCCCTCTGGTCCAGTTCGTGTGCGACCACAAGAGGGTTTTCAGGGAAGTTGATGCCCCAGCCATCCTTGTTCATCTGTATCATGGCGCTACGCGCGTAATCTCCGTTTTCGTCGTATGCAGGGAGGTTAGGGAGATACATGAGGGTGCTCTGCACGATACCGTCGTTGAGGCATCGGCCCGAAGCCTGGACTATCTTGTTGTTGGCGTCGTACATGGAATAGTTGACGGCGACCTTAAGGCGGTCCGTGAGCTGGGCGTCAAGGTTGACGCGGGCGTTGATGCGGTTATGGTTCGAAGGAGCGATGATACCATCCTGGTCCATATAGCCAAGGCTGGCCATGTAGCGTATGGTCTTGGTGCCGCCGCTTACAGAAAGGTTATGCTTCTGCATGCCTGCGGGGGTGAACACCAGGGCCTGCCAGTCGGTATCGTATTCCTGTTCTTTCGGAACTCCGGTGGCGAAGTCGAAGAACATATCGGGAATACCCACGTCGGAAAGGGTGAATCCCTTGGCAATACGGGTGGCATTGTCGTCCAGGGGGCTCCAGGTCTTTCCTGCTGCGGTAGCCTTCAGGCGGTAGGTATTGTTCTTTGCATCGATGATGAGGTCGCGGAACTGCTCGGAATTCAGGAGCTTTGCCTTGCGCTCAAGAGTCTGCACGCCGTAGGAGAAGTCGTACTGTACTTTGGATGTTTCATCCTTGGCTCCGCGCTTGGTGGTGATGAGCACGACACCGGATGCGCCGCGGGATCCGTAGATGGCGGCGGATGCGGCATCCTTCAGGATATCGATGCTCTCGATATCGGAAGGGTTGATGTAGACATCTTCGGATGCAGGATAGCCGTCGACAACATACAGGGGAGTGCTGCCGGCAGTGAGGGAATTGACGCCGCGTACGCGGAGAGTGGTTCCGTCACCGGGAGCACCGCTGGCCTGGCGGACTTCGACGCCCGCCACCTTGCCGACGAGGGCCTGGCTCATGGTGGGGACGGTTATGGGAAGTTCCCCGGCCTTGATAGAGGCGATGGATCCCGTAAAGTCGCTCTTACGCATGGGAGCGTAACCGACGACTACGGTTTCTTCCAGGAAGGTAGTGTCTTCCAGAAGGATAACGTTTACCTGGGTGGATCCCGTGAGGGTTACCACCTGGGTCGCGTAGCCGATGCAGGAGAATTCAAGAACTTCTCCTTTGGCTGCGGAAATGGAATACTGGCCGGAGACATCCGTGATGGTGCCCCTGCCGGGGGCTCCCTTCACTACGATGCCCGCGCCGATAACGGGTTCGCCGGTCTGGACGACGACGGTACCCGAGATTATGTCATTCTGAGCGGACAGGGTAAGGCTACCCAGCGCCAGCAGGCAGAAAGACATAATCAAGCCTACAATTCTTCTCATAGGAGGTAGTTAAACTTGGTTAAAAAACAAATATACTTCAAATCAATTAAAAACGTGCAGTTACCAGGATGTATTTTGAGTATAAGTATGCCCGAAACGGTCGGTCACCGAAACCGTCCCCCTGGCCGGTGTTGCCGAGGCCTTGGCCCTAAACAACGTAGTGATCGCGCCTTTGGTAGAACCGGAATAACCACTTTCTTCGCTGAGGGTAGAGGAGTAAGCCTTGTACTTGGTCTTGAATTCGGTAGTGGCCAGATCGTGACGGTCTTCGGAAGTGACCTTTTCCATAGTGACAGGGCTTCCGCCTTCCTGGGTAAATACTGGTGCCTGCCACTTGTCATCCCAAAGGAATACGTTTACATATACGTAATCGTCGCCATAGGAGCCTCTGGGGTAGACGTGCATCTGGTATTCCTCGTCAAGGAGACCAGCTTTCTTCATGATTGCACGTCCGTCGGTGGAATAGGCCCAGTCGCACCATACATAATCTGGTCTGCCGGTCCATGAGCCCGAGGACATTCCCAGCCAGGACGGCCTTTGGTATGAAGTGGGATGGAAGCGCCAGCTCACTTTGCCGTTGTCCACTTCTACAATGGTGAAGCCGCGGGGCGTGCCTTCCGCCAGGTATTCGTTGGTCCAGAGTTCACCTGTGGAACGTGCCAGCGTGTGCACCTGCACCCGCCTATGACGGTGGGAAGAGGGATAAATGTAATTGAAGGAAGTGTGGGTGTGCCCGGCCCAGGCATGAATCTCGGCATAGTCGTTTATCAGGTCTCCGTAATCCGGCCCGTGGCTTGCAGTATTCGTGCGCTCACTCCCGCTTTCCGTCTTGAACATGGGGGAGTGGGAAAAGGTCATCAGGGTCGTGCTTGTCGGGATGAAAGAAAGATCCGCCCGGAGCCAGTCCCAGATCTCGTCCGTAAGGCCCTGGTCGTAGGCGTTCAGTTTGCCGCTGCTTCCCTTCTTCATTATCAGGTTGTCCAGCACTACGAAGTGTATGCCGCCTATGTTGAAGGAATAGTTTCTGGGGCCGAAGTGCTGCTCGAAGGGAATTGCCGCTGCATTGTCATCTTCGGCGGAGGTGTCGTTGTCGTGGTTGCCGATTATGTTGTATGTAGGATATCCGAGGGTGGCAATTCCGGCGGCGTAATTGTCGAACAGGCTGATGTTCTCGTGCACCAGATCCCCGAGGCAGATGCCGTAGACCTGCCGGTCTGTGATTGTGGCTGCAACGTCATGCAGTTCCCGGTAGAGGTCTTCGCATATCTCGAGAGAATGGTAACCGATGTTATCGTATCGCGCGCTTTTTTCGCGCGGCTGTGGGTCGGCCGAAACCAGAATGGTGAAACGGTCGGGGTTGGCAACAGGGGTTAAGGAAAAATCTCCGAAATCGTAGACTGCACTGTCAGCATTGAATTCCGGGAATTCCTTGTAAAAACGGGGAATGCCATCCTTTACCGGAGGGAGATAGCCGGACGGTGTGCTGACAAAGACGAATTTCGAAATGTAAGGGGAGCCGGTCATGTAGAAAGCACCATCCTGCTTCGTGACGACGCACTGATGTCCGTCGGACACTACAACTCCCTCCAGCCCCTTTCCGGTGGAGATATCGACAACACGTCCGGTGATATTGTAATCCTTAGGCTGGGGCGTTTCGGTCTGGGGAGGATCGGTGTTTTCCTGTGCCTGCTGGGGATTGACTTTTTCCGAACAGGCTGTAAGTATCATCATGGCAACGGCTATGTATGCAAGTGCTGTCATGATACAAAAATACACAATTTGTAAAAAAAACAAACCCCGCATCAGGTGCGGGATTTGAACATTATTGCATGACGCGGAAAGACAGGGATTCGAACCCTGGAGCCGCTTTGGGCGGCCACGCGCTTTCCAGACGCGCCTCTTCAGCCACTCGAGCATCTTTCCTTTTGGGACTGCAAATATACGGATATTTTTTAAATATCGTACGTTTTCTCTTTTTTGCGGGTGAGCTTCTCTTTCATGGCATCCGTGCAATCGGTGATTGCCTGTTCGAAAGTGGAAGCGTTCCTTTCGATGATGAGGTCGTCTCCCTTGACATGCA
>JAEEGH010014606.1_pt1 | contig 17207 bp, 15 predicted proteins | sample 9134181 | NCBI WGS metagenome assembly JAEEGH01 (sample SAMN16246544, study PRJNA631951) | gut metagenome | biome: gut microbiome; feature: rumen; material: DP-attached | host: Bos | place: Iran: Karaj | collected 2018-10
AATTTTGCGGCGTCAGAAATGACTAATCCGGTAATTTTCCGCGTGGGAGTAAGACTACACCGCCCCTGCTCCAATTTTATAAATGGAGATTGAGCAATCGACCTCCATTTTTTTATTTTCCGAATTCCTTACGGAACTTCCAGATGAAATCAGTTTGAAGGACAAAGCCCCTTTTTATGGAGATGGCTCTTTTGCCTTTGAAAATCAACACTTCAATCGCATGAGGGTTTCTCTCGAAATAGCCCCTGATTTGAACGGCAAGCAAACCTCCGTTGTAACGGGTTGTAAGGTTCAGCAGCACATGGTTCGACTGTCCCTCCGAATCCGACAGCCGATTGGAAGCCGACGAGGCTCCCCGTATCGTCTTCAGTTCATATATTCTGAACACGCCCTTACGTTCAAAGATAAAATCGGGCGTTCTTGTCCCGCTGGGATTCGGCAACAAGTACACTCTGTAGCCATGAGACACGGCCTTACGGGCGGCGTTGAGAAGGCTTTCGTAATCTTTGCCACCTTCGCCAATGGCAGACAATATGCTTTGTTCGCCTTCAACAGGATGGAACAAACCTGTTCGGGCTATCCTTTCCACCTGTTTGGAATAGGCAGCACCGCTCAAAGTGTGCAGTTTGGCCAATTCTGTTGCTATGTCGCTCATAATTGCTGCAAAGTTACAAATTTTATCCCGAATTCTTGTAGCATTTCCCGACTTTTGCTGTCTAATAGGACAAAGGCTGTCCAAGAAAATTTTCAAAAAAATCAACTTTTCCCTTGACAGTATCAAAAAAAGCCGTACTTTTGCAGTGTTCTAATAAACTAATACACTAAAACAAAATTGTAGGAAAAAGTTTAAAATAGTCATTCAAATCGCAATAATTCAGCTTTATTGCTGTTATTTATTCAGTTAAAAGAGAAATTTCAAAATTATTAAGTTATGAATAAACGCTTTTTTATACTTTTTGCACTCATTGGGTGCTTCATCATGCCAGCTTTGGCACAGAGTAAGGTGACTGGCACCATTGTCGAGGAAGCCAACGGCAAGGTTATTCCCTTTGTCAATGTGGGTCTGTTCCGTCAGGCCGACAGCGTCTTCGTGAGCGGTGCCGCCTCAGACGACAAAGGTCATTTTGAACTTTTGGCACCCAACGGCGACTATCGTTTGGCTGTCTCAGCCATCGGTTTCCAAACTTTTGAGCAGATGCTCACTGTGAAAGGTGACCAAGACCTTGGTAGACTGAAACTCAAGGAAGGCTCCACCAAACTCGATGAGGTGGTCGTCACGGAGAAGCGTCCGCTCTTCGCCGTGGAAGGGGAGAAGACCATGTATAATGTGGCTGAAGACAACAGTATTCAGACGGGTACGCTTTCGGATGCCTTGCAGAATGCCCCTGGCGTGAGCGTCGATGTGGAAGGCAACATCACCTTGCGAGGCACATCAAGCGTGGAGGTGTGGATCAACGACAAGCCCTCGCATATGACCGCCGAGAACCTCAAGACCTACATCCAAACGCTTCCTGCCAACAGCATCGACCATGTGGAAGTCATTACCAACCCTTCGGCACGCTATGGCTCCAAGGCTGATGGCATCATCAACATTGTGACCAACGCCAAAATCCAGAAAAACGAGTTCTTCAGCTTCGGCGTGAATGCTTCGACAAGCCCATACATCGGTCCATGGGCTTCCTATGTGTGGTCGAACGACAAACTGACGGTCAACGCCTACATCAATGGTGGCTATTCCAATTGGAAAGGCTACAACAATGTTGAACAATCACTGTTCAACAACGACGGTGTCTTGGCCAACCATGAGACCGATTCGACATATTACACCAGCAAGGGCTATGATGTAGGCGGTTTCTTTAGCCTTGATTATGAAATTGATACGGCGAACAGCCTCAACTTTTGGTTAAGTGGTTGGCCGAGTTTTGGTGGCAACACCAATTACACTGCAACAGCTCGTGAAGAGTACCTGCCCAATCCGCTGAATACCGTTTTTAAAGAGAGCACTGACTCCTATGACCGAAACTTTTTCGGCAATGGTGGCTTGTATTATCAGCACAAGTTCGACAACAAGGGACACAATCTGTCTGTCAGCATTAACGGCATGGGCTGGGGCGGCGCTAATGGCGGTGAAGTGAAGAGGCAGTTTACTTCTCCTATGGATTACACCCTCATGTATCGACAGGAAAACAGCTATAAATCCATGGGTGCGGAGGGTGAAATCGTCTACAACCGACCTTATTCCGAGAATGGTGAGATTTCGGTGGGTTACACCGTGGGTTATGATCCAGAGAAGCAGTATCTTAAGACAGACTCGATCGTTGACGGCGAATGGGTGAACGATGTTTACCGTTCCTACAAGGCCAACTTCACCAACCTGAACAACGAGGCCTTCATTACCTTGCAGCACAAGTTCGGTGGCTTTACCGTGAAGCCGGGCATCCGTTTCGTCAGCGAGCTGGTCAGCGGAGAATATCCCTACACCTTCCCTGGCGACACCACCGATTATAATTTCAGGAAGCATTTCCCCAGCCTCAGGCCTTCGCTGCATTTGTCTTACAGTACCAAATCGATGCACAACTTCAAGTTGAGCTACACGCGCCGCATTGCAGCTCCACAGGCGGAACAGTTGAGTGCCTTCCCGCTGTACCATGTCGACAGCTACAGCACAGGCAACCCCGACCTTGAGCGTATCTATACCAATTCGTTTGAAGCGGGTTGGACCAAGTACTGGAACAACTTCGGCTCGGTGGGCTTGTCGGCCTACTATCGCGGCAAGACTAACGAGGTCAATCAGATAAAACTATCAGAATACCATTGGCTCTACGACCGTGTGGTACCCTATTCCTATCCTGTCAATGTGGGGAAGAGCCATACCACTGGCTTTGAGTACAATATGATGTACCGTCCGAACGGTTTCTTCAACTTGCGTTTCTATGCCAACCTTTACGATTCCTATATCTACACGGAATACAACGAGAAGCCATACGAGTTTGAGAAGTGGTCGTACAGCTTCCGCCTGAACATGTGGGCCAAACTTTGGAACAAACTGGAAGTGACGGCATCGGGCTATTACAGCTCGCCGACGCAGTCCCTGTTCAGCGAGCGTAAAGGCTGGTTCGGCGTCAATGCGGGTCTGCGTGCCGACTTCTTCGACCGCAAGATGTCGGTGTATGTCAACGCGAACGACATCTTTAACACGAACCAATTTGGGCAGACGAATAGCAGCCCGTATGTGCAGTCGAACTCCACCTACAAATACAACACCCGCAGTGTGGCGGTCGGTGTGACCTTCCGCTTCGGTAAGATGGAGTTGGAACAGATGGCTCGTCAAGGTGAGGGAGAGTCCGGTAGCGCTCCTCAAGGCATGGGTGGAATGTAAAATTTAGCCCTTTATTCACCCCAGAGACGCGAAAAATTCGCGTCTCTTTTTGTTTCATTTTGGCATTTTCGCCACAAAAAAGCCCAAATTTCGCCACAAATGGCCGATTTTCGCCACTTTTTGCCCGTATTCGGCACATTTTCCACACGGCATGACACGATGCTGTACTTTTGCAGCGTTTTTAATCGAAACCGAAAACGACTTTTTAATTTTAATCGAAAACGAAATGAAAATAATTGGAACAGGAAGCGCAGTGCCATCGCTCACGGTGACCAACGACGACTTGGCCACTTTTTTGGACACTAACGATGCTTGGATCTCATCTCGTACAGGAATCCAAGCCCGTCACCTTTTATCTACTGAATCTTTATATGACTTGGCCGTTGACGCCGCCGACAAGGCTATCCAAGCCTCCGGGCTTCGTACCGACCAGATAGATTTCCTTTTGGTCTCGAATGTGGCGAACCAACACGTCACTCCTGGATTGAGCTGTATCATTCAAAAGCGTATTGGCGTCACTTGTGCGGGTCTCGATATCAATGTGGCTTGCGCCGGCTTTGTCAACGCCTTGATGCTTGCCGACAGCATGATTAAGGCGGGTCACGCCAAGAATATATTAATAGTGTGTGCCGAGGAGCCCACCAAATACTGCAATTGGAACGAGAGAGACTGCAGTGTCCTCTTCGGTGATGGTGCAGGCGCAGTGGTGTTGACTGAAGGCACTGCCTTTAAGGATGTGAAACTCACCATGATTTCTGACCGCGATGTGCTGTACTACGAACGCGGCATGGAAACCACGCCTTTTGAGAAACATTATACCAAAGGCCAACCTCTGGTGATGAAAGGTAAGGAGTTGTTCAAAACTGCCGTCACTGAATCCGCCAAGGATATCCAAAATGTGCTTGACTACAACCATCTGACCCACGAGGACATAACTTGGTTTATGCTACATCAGGCTAACAAGCGCATCATTGAAGGCATCCGCCACATCATAGGTGGTCCCGAGGAGAAGTATCCGACCATCATCGAGAAATACGGAAATACTTCTTCGGCCAGCATTCCGATTATGCTTGACGAAATGTTGAGAGCAGGTAAGATCAAAGAAGGTGACAAGATCATCATGAGTGCCTTCGGCGCTGGTTTCGTGTCAGCTGCCTGCCTTTGGGAATGGGAATTTTAAATTTTAAATTTTGAATTTTGAATTATGAATAGAAGAGTAGTAATCACCGGCATGGGCGCCGTTTCGCCGATTGGCAACGACCTGCCGACTATATGGGATAACTTGATGAAGGGCTATTGCGGCATCGACTTCATCAAATCATTTGATGCCACTGACCTTCCTGTGAAAATTGCCGCAGAGTTGAAGGATTTCAACCCTGAATCTTGTGGCGTTGATAAGGGTTTTGTCAAGCGCAACGACCGTTTCGCAGTCTATACCCTGGCTGCTGCCTACCAGGCCATGAAGGACAACGAGGATATGCAGATGAGTCCCGACCGTTTGGGCGTGTATGTCGGTTCCGGTATTGGTGGCTTCGACACCATTATGAAAGGCGTCAAGACCTATTATGAAGAAGGTGCGCGTTGGATTTCACCTTTGATGATCCCGACCATGATTGGTAACCAAGCCTCTGGTAGTGTGGCTATCCGCTACAACGCCCAAGGTCCCTGCGTGCCCATCGTGACGGCCTGCGCCACGGGAACCCACAGCATCGGTGAGGCCTATCGTGCTATCAAGCATGGCTATGCCGATGCCATCATCGCTGGTGGTTCTGAAGCTGGTATCAACCCCGTCTCCATTGGTGGTTTTGCCAACTGCAAGGCTTTGACGAAGTCGGAAGACCCCAAGTATGCTTCCTTGCCGTTCAACAAGAACCGCGCTGGTTTTGTCATTGCCGAAGGCTCGGGCATCGTGCTTCTTGAAGAATATGAGCACGCCAAGCAACGTGGCGCGAAGATCTATGCTGAGCTTTGTGGCTACGGCAACTCATGCGATGCCTACCACAGCACGGCTCCGCGTCCCGATGGCACTACGCAAAGTTTGGCCATCAAGCAAGCCCTCGAAGAGGCCCAATTCAAGGCAGGCGAGAGCATTTACATCAACGCCCACGGAACAGGTACGCCGATGAACGACAGCGGCGAGACCCGTGCCATCAAGATTGCGATGGGCGAGGAGGAAGCCCACAAGGCTCACATCAGCTCGACCAAGTCGGAAATGGGTCACGCCCTTGGTGCAGCTGGCGCCATTGAGCTCATCATCAGTGTGATGGCCTTGAATAACAATACCGTGCCTCCGACTATCGGTCTGGATGAACCCGACCCCGAGTGCGACCTTGACTACACGCCCAACAATCCGCTCAAGGTGGATTTGGACATCGCCATCTCCAATTCCTTGGGCTTCGGCGGACATAATGCTTGCCTTGCTATCCGTAAAATCCAATAATCTTTGAATCTTTAAATTTTGAATCTTTAAATCCACAATATGAACAGAGACGAAATCAAACAGTATCTCCCGCACCGCGAGCCTATGCTTTTGGTCGACGAGATGAACCTCGACGAGAATCATGTGTGTCATTCCAAGTACCATGTGACGGGCGAGGAGTTCTTCCTGCAAGGCCATTTCCCTGGCGAACCTGTCGTGCCTGGCGTTATCCTTTGCGAAATCATGGCGCAGTCATGCGCCCTGCTGATGAAGGACGACCTCATTGGCAAGCTGACCTTCTATACAGGCATTGACAAAGTGCGCTTCAAGAACAGCGTCAAGCCGGGCGACACCGCCGAGGTGGAAGCCACATTGACCTATCATCGTGCCAACATCTACATCTGCTCCGCAGTGCTCAGCGTGGGCGGTAAGATGTGCGTGAAGGGTGAGCTTTCTTTTGCCCTGCTTCCCGACACTCGCAACAAACAATGAATCTTGAATTTTGAATTTTAAATCTTAAATTTGAGATGGCAACGATTCAAGACAAGGCGCGGGCATTTATCGCTACCAAGCTGAACGTCAGCGAGAGAGAAGTCACGCCAGAGAAGCATCTTTTTAACGACTTGGGCGCTGATTCGTTGGATGTCGTGGAGCTTCTCATGATTTTGGAGAGCGAATTCAATGTGAAATTCTCCGAGGACGATACGGCCAACATCAAGACCGTCGGCGACTTGTATGCAATGATTGAGAAATACACAAAAAGACAATGACTGGTGACAATGACTATGACCGCTTCAACTACGGTGAAAGCAGTCATAGTCATAGTCGCAAGTCAAGTCAGAAAAACAGCAACAATCTTAAATCTTGAATTTTAAATCTTTAAATCTGAAATATAATGGGACTTTTAGACAATAAAGTGGCTCTGATTACTGGAGCTGGTCGTGGCATCGGCAAGGCCATTGCTTTGCGTTTTGCCCAGGAAGGCTGCAACATTGCCTTCACAGATATCGCTTTGAACGATGTCGTCATGGAAACGGAAAAGGATCTGCAAGCCCTTGGCATCAAGGCTAAGGCTTATGCCTCAAATGCGGCCAATTTTGAGGAGACGCATCAGGTCGTTGACGAAATCGTTAAGGACTTCGGTCGTATCGACATCCTCGTCAACAATGCTGGTATCACCAAGGACACTGCACTTAAACGCATGACCGAGGAACAATGGGATGCCGTCATCAACGTGAACCTCAAGTCGGTATTCAACTTCACCAAGGCTGTGCAGCCTGTGATGTGGAAGCAAAACGGAGGTAGTGTCATCAATATGAGTTCGGTGGTGGGTGTCTCTGGCAATGCCAACCAGTGCAACTATAGTGCCTCGAAGGCCGGTATCATCGGCTTCACCAAGAGTGCAGCCAAGGAGATGGGTGTGCGCAACATCCGTCATAACGCCATCGCACCCGGTTTCATCATTACAGCCATGACCAATGCCCTGCCTGAGGATGTACGCAAACAATGGGAAAGCCTCATCCCGCTGCGTCGCGGTGGCACCCCCGAGGATGTGGCCAATGTTGCCCTCTTCCTCGCCAGCGACCTCAGCTCGTATGTCACAGGTCAGGTCATCCACTGCTGTGGCGGCATGAATTGCTAAGAGGACGCAAGACTGAGGACTTTGGGACGTGAGACCGCAGCAGCCATGTCATCCCTGTACTGGTTTGTGCGGAGCAAGGGATCTATGGCTGTGTCATAAAGGCAATTTTGAATTTTATTGAAAACGAAAGCAGAAGAGAAGCCCCGCCACGGCGGGGCTTCTCTATATGAATCACATTGAAAAAATGGCATTGAAACTATTGTCCCTTAACATTAATGAACGATTTCCAACCATCCGTTTTCATGTATTCCGACAATTGATTCTGGGGAACGCCTAGTGTAGCTCGTTTAGTCAAGGCTTTGGGAAAAGCATTCTCCATTACTTTTGGCGGATTTAAAGCACGGCATGAGATAAATGCCAAGTTGGTGCAGCCGTAAAAGGCTTCCTCTTTAACTTCAGTAATGCTTTCAGGGAGTGTGACTTCTGTGAGCTGTGGACAATTCTTAAAAGCATAGTTGCCTACTTTTGTCACTTTATAGGTCACATCTTCTGAAACAACCGTAGGTGGGATGACCAACTTGCCTTCGTATTTTCCTTTGTCTTTATTGGTTACATACACTACCTTTGAATTGGCATCCTTCACCCAATAGCGTATGCCATTGACTTCGAAATTCCAATGTTCTTCCTTTGGGGACTCTGGAGCCTTGGCAGCACACTCTTCTATTCCTCTGAACACCAATTTATTATTAAGCGTATTTCCTTTAATTGTGTAGCAAGCCATTTTGTTGGATGTATCTTTGTAATCAAATATCTGATTTGCAGTATTGTTCTTTCCATCAACTACAACGACTGTCAGCCATCCATCAAAACCTTTTTTTAAAAAACCATCATTTGCGAGGTCTACCGTTTCTTCCTTACCAGCAAAAATGTCATTATTAAAATGGTAGGTCCCACATATGCTATCGATATTGATGCGTGCCTTAAAAGCTCCCTCGTTTTTCAGAGAAATATACCTAATTGGTTCGGAAATCTGGGTGGGGTTTTCAGGCTTATTACTGATATAGAATCCTTCTATTTGACCAAATCTCCCCCAGACTGGATCATTCTTGTAATCATTGACTGCATTATACAACACATTGAGTTTGGCGTTTTCGAATGTCTGCGAATCAAACGTGTCTTCCTCGATTTTGGGTGGAGTGCCACTCTTGCAGGTGATGGACTGGAAGTTGTTGTTATCAGCAAACGCTTTTTTCCCAATGCTGGTGATACCATTGGGAATGACCAACTCTTTCAATTCTGAACCAGCGAAAACCTCATCTTCAATTCGACTCAGGCCTTTGCCCAGTGTAAGACTTCCTAACCTGCAACCTATAAACGCGCCTTCACCAATGGTAACGACATTGTCAGGAATCGTAATAGAAAGACGTCGAGGACTTATACTACCACTTTGGCAAAAAGCATACTCACCAATTTCAACGACGGTGTCAGGAATTGTCAATTCCTGCAATTCAAGTAATTCATTAAAGCCGCCTCTAATAGTCTTTAACCCTTTATGCAGAATGATTCGTTTAATACTATTACAATCCTCAAAAGTAGCATTTTCAATAGTAGCTACACTGTCAGGAATCTCTATCTCTGTCAACTTATCACAACCTATGAAAGCTTCTTCCTCGATGCGTTGTACTGAACCTGGAATAATAATGCTTGACATGACATTATTTTCAAATGCTCTATAACCAATGTATTTTAATGTATTAGGCAGCTTGACGATAGGTGTTGTTGAATTAACGAAAGCCAACTTGTCTATTCCCGTAACGACATACGTCTTTTTCCCAAACTCTACGTGACTTGGTATATCTATCTCTTTTGCATGATAATACTCATCTTCGGCCAGTGTTCTTACATGATTAGGATCATCGCGCAGTGGTGCCACATAGACTTCATTGTTATTGTCGCCCTTAGTCACATACCGGATTCCATCGACCGTGAAGTAGAAAACTTGACCTTCGGGAATGCCCTCAGGTATCGGTCCAATCATCCTGAATCTCCCCCATACCGGATCATTCTTGTAATTCTGGACTGCATTATATAACACATTGAGTTTGGCGTTTTCGAATGTCTGCGAATCAAACGTGTCTTCCTCGATTTTGGGTGGAGTGCCACTCTTGCAGGTGATGGACTGGAAGTTGTTGTTATTAGCAAACGCTTTTTTCCCAATGCTGGTGATACCATTGGGAATGACCAACTCTTTCAATTCCGAACCAGCGAAAACCTCATTTTCGATTCGACTCAGGCCTTTGCCCAGTGTAAGACTTCTTAACCTGCAATGGTAAAACGCGCCTTCACCAATAGTAACGACATTGTCAGGAATCGTAATCGAAAGACGTTGAGAGCTTTTACATCCACTTTGGCTAAAAGCATTCTTGCCAATTTCAATGACAGTGTTAGGAATTGTCAATTCTTGTAATTCGAATATGTCGTCAAAGGCATATGCACATATTTTATTTAGACCTTTTTTCAAAACGATTTTTTTAATATTCTCACAACCTTCAAATGCATTGTCTTCAATGGTGGCAACTTTGGCCGGGATTTCAATTTCCGTCAAATTGAGACAACTAAAGAATGCACCCTCTTCGATGATTTGTACAGAATCTGGAATCACAATACTAGTAATTTCAGCGTGATCAAATGCGCCATTGCAAATGGCTTTAATAGTGTCTGGAAGCTTCACCATAGGTAAGGTTGAATCGCGGAAAGCTAATTTACCTATTCCCGTAACGGCATAAATCTTGTTAGCATAATTCACTTGGCCGGGAATCTCTAATGAGTAGCTCTGAATTGTAGAAAGAGTCTCACGGCGTGTTTTAGGCAATTTATGAGTCTCTTCGTGAGGAACTTTAGGAGCAACAAAAACCCCACCAGACATGTCCCTGATAGCTTTATTGATGGTTTCTTCACTGTAAACACCTTTTTCGAGTGGCGCCACATGGACTTCATTGCTATTGTCACCCTTGGTCACATAACGGATACCACTAACCATGAAGGAGAATTGACCTGTGGGGATGGTCCCGGGAATGGGTTCAATCTTTTTAAAATTCTTCCACCTATAATGCTTCTTGTAAGCTTCCCATGCCACGAAAGGCACATACAATGTGGCGTTTTGAAATGCCACTTCGGAGAAAAAATCTTGGGTAACACCAGGAGGCGTTATTGCTCGGCAGGTAATCTTGCTAAGATCGTCACATGCGCGGAAAGTACCTTCCATTTTGGATATGCCTGAACCAATAACTACTTCTCTCAAGGACTGACATTCACCGAAAGCATAACGGCCGAGTTGGGTAACATTATCTGGTATTATAACTTCCATCAGATTTTTACAGAAATAAAACGCCGATTCTCCGATTCTTTTAAGACCGTTGTTGAGTTTGATGGTGTTTAATCCAAAAGAATAACAAAAAGCTTCCTCTTGTATCTCTTCGATTGTGGGAGGGAGGGTAACTCTTCGTACTCCGAGAGCCGAATGAAAAGCCATTCGGAATATGCTAACCACAGTATACGTTTTCCCTTTGTAAGTAACCGTGGCAGGGATATTTTTGACACCCGAGTACCATGAATAGTCAGTATAACCATAAGGAGCATCGAGTCCAATCACTTTTTGATCATTATTACTACGATAGTTTTGTCCAACTGCCACAGTAGAATCATTCAGATAGAGATAGGCCAAGGCTGTGTCATCTTCACCTGTTTTGAAATCCCATTGTTTGTCTAGTCTATTTGCGTATGCCATATTAGTTTACTATTGCCTCATGCGTCCCCCGGCGGTCGGCATTATGGGGTTTGGAATGGAAGGGCAGGGAACTTGTTCGCCACGAATGACAATGCCCTTTTCATGCGTTCTGCATGGTGTGCTTCATGAACAAAGTAAGTCTGCTTAAAAAGCACGCTTCAAAGTTAGGGTGTATAGTCGCTCCTTAATTCGTCAGAAAGACAAAAATAGTTTGACAAAAAGTATCAAATTATTTGTCGTTTAAAGATTCGTTAGTCTCTTTGCGTTTGTTTTGCCATTCCGAAGAAAGGCAACCAAAGAAATCATGATCCAATATGTCGCTGATTTTCAACAGCAAATCAGTGTAGATATAGGGACGGCTTAGGAGATGGTAGAGGTTTTGGCGTGTATAGCCGATTTGCTTGGCCAACCAGGCGATGCTTCGCTCTTGCCGTTTGAGTTCCGCCTTCACCAAGTCCCCAATATGGAGCTCTTTACTGTGTTTTTCGTTGTCCAATGCTTTATGGATTATGATTTACTTTTTGTTGAACGCCTCCAGCACCTTTGCGGAATATGTCTTGGAAACGGGTATCGACTCCAATCCTTCGCGTTCAAAGTCGATGACAAAACCGTCGGCTTCGTTGTGCAAGACGCTCACTTTCTTGATGTTGACGATATAAGAGCGATGACAACGCATCAATGAGCTGGAATCCACGCAGTTGTCCTCGATGGTCTTCATCTTGCAGCGTAGCATGTAACTGGCGATGGTGCCGCTGCGTTGGTAAAATACATTGATATAATTGTCTTCCGCCTTGATGTAATAGAGGTTGTCGAGCTTGACGGACAGCTTCAGGTTGCCGTTGTTGTCCATCAGGTTGATGATTTCGGTGTGCTCAGGCATCACCTCATCGTCTGACTCCACCGTGTCGCTCTTCGTGAGCATAAGGCGTTGTTGCGTGTCTTTCAATAAGATAACTAGGTCGGTGACGGTGTAGGGAACACCTAAGGCCACCATAGAGACAAGGAAGCTCTTCGCTAGGATAAAGGCAAAGCTATGTCCCATGGCTTCAGTGATCTGGATTTGGAAATAGGAGAGTAGGGTGTAATACACGGCAATCAGCACGATTTCAAGGAAAAGCCAGAGGATATAGAGCCAAAAAGGGAAATGTCGCATCTTCTTGACGAGCCATGTCATCAATGTTCGGCTGAGGGCCAAGAACAAGGTGCCAGTACCCACAAATGCCAAGGTGGTGAAGAAATAGTTTCCTTTTCCGACTTGAAACCAAGCGGTGGCGGAAAACGGAACATAAGCCGTCAGAAAAACGAGAGCAAACAAAGTCGAGATGATGACGTTGATTGACTGGCTGACAGGTTCTGTCAGGCACTCAGGGGTTTGCGTTATCAGTCGTCTTGGGTATTTCATCGTTTGCTCAAAAAAAGTGCGGCAAAGATACAAAAACTTGTCAAATTGTCAAATTCTTCAGGACTTCCCAAATCAGATTGCCCTCGAAGCCTTTTTGCATAGCGTATGCGGCCAATTTGCGTTTTTTCTCGAAGTCAGAATTTGCTTTTATGGTCTTGGATTTGGTCTTTAGGATGTCAATGAGCCGTTGTCGGTAGACTTCATTGTCGGTTTGTCCTAAAGCTTTTTCGATGATATCTTTATCGATGCCTTTCTGTATGAGGTGAAAACGGATTTTGTTGACACCCCAGCCGCTTTGGTTGATTTTGCCTCTGACAAAACTCTTGGCAAACCTTTCGTCGTTGACGAAACGGTTATCCAGCAGATAATCAATGATTTTTGTCTTTTCCTCTTCGGGGATGTCGAAGGTCTTCAGCTTGTCTCTCACATCTTTTACACAGCGTTCCTGATAGGCGCAGTACTTGGCCATCTTGTCAAGAACTTGGTCGGGAGTGAGGGGCTTGGCAGGTTGTTTCGGCATCAGCAGTCGATTTTGAGGTCACCTTCCTTGATCCAGCCTATCTTTCTCAGAATCAGTCCGAAGAGCCAAGAAAGCACAGCAGGGAGCACGAAGCAGACGAGTGCCATGCCAAGCCACATGTTCATGCCACCTTCAGGCATGGCGGTGTAGATGCCGATGGGTCCGACAAGGCCGCAGGTACCCATGCCGGATCCGATGGGGATGTTCTCCAGATGGAAGACACAGGTGGAGATAGGTCCTGTGATAGCGGAGGTAAATAGGACTGGAATCCAGATTTTGGGATTCTTCACGATGTTGCCCATCTGCAGCATGGAGGTGCCGAGGCCTTGTGCCACAAGGCCACCCCAGCGGTTTTCTCTGAAACTCAGCACGGCAAAACCAATCATCTGGGCGCAGCAGCCGGCCGTGGCAGCGCCTCCAGCAATGCCGCCCAAGCCGATGGCGAGGCAGATGGCTGCCGAACTGATGGGCAGGGTGAGCACCGACCCGATGACCACCGAGACGATGACACCCATGAGGAAGGGCTGCATCTGCGTGGCGTTTTCGATGAAGGTGCCCAAGGCAGTCATCACCTTTTGGATGGGAGCGCCAACGGCGTAGGCCATCAGCACGCCGCTGATGATGACCACGGCGGGCGTGACGAGGATGTCGACTTGTGTCTCTTTATAGACGATTTTTCCTAACTCGGCAGCCACGATTACGGCGACGTAGGCGCCCATGGGTCCACCTAACTCGTTGCCCGCAATGCCCACGGCGATGGCACTGAACAGCACCAAGCCTTCGCATTTGAGCTTGTAAGCTATGGCAACGGCGATGGCGGCTCCTGTGGCGGCCTTGGCATATTTGGCGATGGTCTCAAAAGCTTCAATTCCGGTCTTGTCTCCTAAAGTTTGGAAAATGGTGCCGATGAGCAACGAGGCAAATAGTCCCAAGGCCATAGCGCCAAGAGCGTCGACAAAATAGGCCTTCCAGGTCATGTCGACGCCCTTGCGCTGTAGGAAAGATTTGAATTTGCTCATGATGAGTGTCGGCGTTTAACTTCGTTGAATCTTCGATTTCGACAGGCTCAACGACCTTAACAAAAGCAGGTCCCTGAGCTTGTCGAAGGGCCGTCCTTTAATTAAAACTCAATGCCTTGAATACCGTTCTCCTTCATCAGGTCGGCGAGCTTGGTGTCGTTGTCGTCGACGGCGGCGAGGCAGTTGGTCACGACGCGAACTTGCTTGGCAGGATAGAAAGCAATCAGGTCCTTAACGGTTTCATAAACGCAGTAATCGGTGGCGATACCGCAAACATCGATGCCTTCGAATCCAAAGTCTTCAATGGTCACACGAAGCTTTTCACCACTTTGCTCGTTTTGGAAGATGCTGAATTCTTCCTTCTCGGCAAGATTGCCCTTGTGCATATAATGGATGTTCGGGATACTGGCCGTGAGGGAGTTCAAAACTTCTTGAAGGGCAGGATAGACGTCCATGCCTTCAGTGCCTTCCACGCAGTGGGGTGGGAACACTCCACCTTGCTCAACGAAAGAGCAGTGGTTTTTGGGGTGGGCGTCTTGAGTAACGATAATCCAACTGTAGTTTTTCCATGCACCTTTGTCAAGTGCTTTGGCAAGATAGTCCATGGCCGCAGGACCGTTTTTTGTAGCAAGGCTACCTGTTGTGAAGTCGATTTGTGGGTCAACGATGATGAGCAGATTGTTGGGGAGTACGACTGGCTCATTTACCACTTCGTTTTTTGCGACCTCTTCATTTTCCTTTTGGTCGTTTTTCTGATTGTTGTTGCAACCTGCAAAAGCAAGGACTGCTACGAGCACGATGGCTCCAAGGATGTGTCTTTTCATTGCTTTACTTTATGATTTAGAAATTTGCTGCAAAATTAGTGAATTTTATGATTTGTAGAGCTTTTTAATCCAATCTGCGTGTCCGATTCTGCGCAAGGCATTCTTAACCCACTCGCGGTTCTCAGGTTTGTACCAGAAGAAAAAGCGTTGCTGGGCAAGCTTCTCTTCTTTGGTCTTGGCAACGAACACGGGCTCCAAAGTGTAAGGGTCGTACCCCGAATAATAGATTTCCGTGGCCAAAGTCATCGGTGTGGGAGTGAAGTCTTGTACTTGCTCCAGGTGATAACCTAACTCTTTGGTTCTCACGGCTAACTCTGCCATGTCTTCAAGGTAACAATCGGGATGCGAGGAGATGAAATAGGGGATGAGTTGTTGGTTCAGATGCTCTTTTTCGTTGATTTGGTCGAACTTCTTCTTCAGTTTCACGAACATGTCGAACTTGGGCTTGCGCATGAGCTTGAGGACAGCATCGCTGGTGTGTTCGGGTGCTACTTTCAGTCGACCGCTGACATGTCGCGTGACCAATTGGCGGAAGTATTCATCGTAACCCATAGCCTTGTTTTCCTCTGGAGTGCTTTCGTGTAGGAACAAATCATAGCGGATGCCTGAGCCGATGGTGGCTTTTTTCACTTTTGGGTTTGCGTCTACCTCTTTGTATATCTCGATAAGCGGATGATGGTCGGTGTTGAGGTTTTTGCATACGGAGGGCTGTAGGCAGGTTGTACTGGCGCATTTCTCGCAGAGGGTTTCATCCTTGCCTTTCATGCGATACATGTTGGCCGAAGGTCCTCCAAGGTCGCTGATGTAACCCTTAAAGTCTTCCATTTCAGTGACTTTTTCCACCTCACGCATAATCGATTCCTTGCTGCGTGAAGCCACGAACTTACCTTGGTGCGCCGAGATGGTACAAAACGCACATCCGCCGAAGCATCCCCGATGTAGGTTGACGGAATGCCGAATCATTTCGTAGGCGGGAATCACGCCGCGTTTGGCATATTTGGGATGCGGCAACCTCGTGTAGGGCAAGTCGAAGGAAGCATCAATTTGCTCCGTGGTAAAGGTTGGTAGAGGCGGGTTAATGACAAGCTTTTGGTTGCCAATATCTTGGATTAATCTAGCTGCGTGTTTCTTATTGGATTCTTCCTCAATATGACGGAAGTTGGAGGCGTATTTCTTTTTGTCTTTTAAACAGACTTCATGTGAGATGAGTTCGATGGTCTCGCCATCGAAAACGGGAAGTGGTTGTTTCTTGTCTTGCAAAAAGAAGGTCTGTTTGATGTCGGTCAGTTCGCTGACTCTCTTGCCACTTTGTATGGCTTTGGCGATTTCCACCATGGTGAGTTCGCCCATGCCGTAAACGCCAAGGTCGGCTTTCGAGTCGACCAAGATACTGGGTTTCAAGCAGTCATCCCAATAGTCGTAATGCGTCACTCTGCGTAGTGATGCTTCGATGCCACCGATGATGACGGGCACGTCGGGATAGAGTCGCTTGAGGATGTTGGTGTAGACGATGGTGGCTCTGTCGGGACGGAAGCCCGCCTCGCCACCCGGCGTGTAGGCATCGTTGCTGCGCAGGCGCTTGTTGGCCGTGTAATGGTTCACCATTGAATCCATGCAGCCCGCCGATACGCCGAAAAACAGTCTCGGTCTGCCGAATTTCTTGAAGTCGCGCAGGTCGTCACGCCAGTTGGGTTGGGGGATGAGAGCCACTCGGAAGCCATTATGTTCCAAAACCCTTCCGATGACGGCTGCTCCAAACGCAGGGTGGTCGACATAGGCATCGCCAGTGACAAATACAATGTCCACTTCATCCCAACCGCGCAGGTCGGTTTCTTTCTTCGTAATGGGAAGCCAGTCGAGTAGCGTCATTCCGCTGAATTTTTTGCAAAGATAATTATTTATTGAAAACCCTTCTTTATCTCAAAAAGAATTCCGACCTTTGCAGCCGCAAAAATTGAAGCTTATCTATTATTTAAAGAATTATAAATCAAACATTTATGAAAAAATTTAACGACATAATGAAGGAAATTGGCCAGGCTTTGGTCAGCAAAAAGTTTTGGGTGGAGCTGCTGATTATGACTTTCGGCATGTTCATGACCGGTGTTTGCGTCTATTATTTCCTCGTTCCCAGTAAGCTGATTGTGGGCTCCATCTCAGGTCTTTCCATCGTGTTGACCAACATTTTCAACGGCATGGGCGTCAACATTAGCTTGTCCATGATGATTTCCATCATCAATGCCATCCTGCTGATTTTGGCTTATTTGCTGATTAACAA
>JAEEGH010014607.1_pt1 | contig 17207 bp, 10 predicted proteins | sample 9134181 | NCBI WGS metagenome assembly JAEEGH01 (sample SAMN16246544, study PRJNA631951) | gut metagenome | biome: gut microbiome; feature: rumen; material: DP-attached | host: Bos | place: Iran: Karaj | collected 2018-10
TCGGATGCACAGGCCACCATGGAACATGGAGACGCAATGTGGAAAGTAACAGCACACCGCCACAGCAAAGTGCAAACGCAATCCAGAAGGGCTTCTGCGGCGACGCGACGGCGAAACGCTTCCAGCTCTTCACATTCTCCGATTGCTCCAAAACACCTTGAGCCAGCAATTGCGTACGGGATTTCACGACGCTGTTGAACGTGTTCTGCGGTGTGTTCTTCGTACCGAAACCATCCAGCCAGTTGATGCCGCGGTCATAGGAGAAGTACCACGTGAACACAATAGCAGCCACCAGGCCGCACACCATGACAGTCGCCAGCATCGGGAAATAACGTTTTCTTCTGACGGTCTCCCCTGTGCCGTCCAGGAACTTCATGGCGCTCATCATGAACGGCATGAACGTCTCACGTGTATCCATGAAGAACATTGTCGTGGTGAAGAAGATCAAGGCAAGCGTCGTCGGGCCGAGAGCCTGCTCGCCGAACAACGCGAACAGAATCACGCCGGGATAGAGGTTCGGATTCAGATGGTACATGCCGGTCTCCGCGAGAATACGCGCCATGACCAGATAGGCGATGACCATCATGATGGCCAACATCGTTGACAACTGCCAATCCAGTCCACCGCGCGTAACGCCGATGATGAAGCAGAGGATGCCGACGATAAACACGCGCATGCCCCAGACGCTTTCATTCGCCGTCTCCAGACTTCCCTTCAGACCGACGGCACGACGCAGCACTTGCCAATAATAGTGCCGTCCCGTATACACCAGCACGGAAAAGAAACCGATGTACGCGCCGAACACCATGCCCCAGTCCGTTCGCGGCGAATAAAGCGTTCCCATGCGCAACGGATAGCCCCAGTTGATGAAGCAACCGAAAATGTAGAAGAAGACAAACGGGCTGAATCCCACGCTGAGGCAGACGTCCGTCGGCAGCATGTACGCCAGTCCAATGACGGCGAAGAAAACGCGGATCCACATCAGCGTGCCGTAGCCGCCGCCCTTCACAAATGTCGGGAATGTTTCGCGCAATGCGCGGAAGTCGAATACACGCGTCACGGGAATCAGCTGATCAGGGAAATACAAGCAGATGTAGTTGTTCAGATGGATGACGAACACGAACACCAACGCGATCCAGAAGGCGCGGTTGTGGAAGATCGGATTCGTCCGCCCCTCCGCGTCCGGCATGACGGACTGCGCCACCTGCACGACAGGATATGGCAGATGTTCGTTTGACGCCCATTGTCGATGGAACACCGTCGCAAGGCCGGTCAGGGAGATCCACATGATGATAAACAACGGAATCCAATACTTCAGAGGCTTGCGCCACGCCGACCACGGGACATCTGAAAACGCAATCCGCTTCGAACTGTCCGTACGTGCGCTCTGGATCATCGTCGTCAAGGCGTCCTTCTCTTCGGGATCCGCCAGCATGAACTTCGGAAGGTAATCCGTCACGGGTCTGTAGGTCTTTTTGTCCGGCTGGAGGAGTTTCCAGCTTGTGATCGTCTTCGCATAATGGTGCGGCAGCATCATCGCGCGCGGTACCAGACGCATGAAACTGCTCGTCGCCATACAGCAGGCCGGCAGCACCAACGCCATGATCAGACACATTTCCCGCCCTGTGAACGGCCGGAAGAAACCTTTTTTACGACCGCGGGACAATATTCCCAGCAGGGGGTTGACGACAAACAGGAACACGATCAAACTGCCATAGACCGACAGAGGAAAGTGCGTTCCCACCATAACGGTCTGATGCAAGACGATGTCGTTATAAAAAGCATAGCCACACAGGAACGTGGCTCCGATTAAACCTATGATAAAAGCGCGTAATGACATTTGATTCCCTATTGTTTCGCGTAATGGCGTTTAAACTTAAAATCATAAATCTACTACGTTTTCTTCCAAGTTACAACTTTCTGGAACTAAAAAACCGCCATTTTTTATTTAAATATTTCCACGCAATGCCCATTTGTCATATTTTGTCATGTTTTATACTTGATATTCCATCTTCATACCTTATATTATATATGACTCCATATATTCAAACTCAAACCAAGAAGGAGAGAGCATCATGAACACAGAAAATAACCAGCAATCACCGCAAGACGACGGCATCCTCTCGTTTGACGACGCCATCAGCCCGAAAGATTCGGAAAAACAACAGGAAAACAATACGGAAGAGAAGGCTGCCGGTACGACGGAAAATCCATCCGCCGAAGAAACTTCTGAACATCAGCCAGAAATGTCGGACAATGAAACAGCGGACGAAGCCGTCCAGCAGGAAGACAATCTGGAATCGGTCGCAGAAGAAGAGCCCGTCATCACCTTTGATTCCTTCGGCTTCTGCCCGGAAATCATGCAGGCCCTCAACGAAGCGGGCTTCCGCGAACCGACGCCCATCCAGGTGAAGGCCATCCCGAGTGTCATGGAAGGTCGCGACGTCATCGGCCAGGCCCTCACCGGCACGGGCAAGACCGCCGCCTTCGGCCTCCCGACCATGCAGAAGATCATGAACGAACCGGGCCTCAATCTGCTCGTGCTCGTTCCGACACGCGAACTTGCCGCGCAGGTCTCCAACGAACTGTTCAAGCTCGGACGCTACGCCAACATTCATACGGCGGCCTTCACGGGCGGCCAGTCCTACAGCCGTCAGGAAACCATGCTCGCCAAGGGAATCAACGCGTTGGTCGCCACGCCCGGACGCCTTCTCGACTTGATCGACTCCGGCCATTTCGACGACATCAATCCCAAGCACATCGTCGTAGACGAAGCGGATGAAATGCTGGACATGGGCTTCCTTGACGACGTCAAGAAGATCTTCGAACATTTCGACAGCGAACACCAGACCATGCTTTTCTCCGCCACGATGCCGCGTCCCGTCATCCAGCTTGCGGAGCACATTCTCAAGGATCCCGTGAACATCACGACATCCATTACGGAAAGCACGAACAATGACATCGAACAGCTTTTCTACGTCATCGAAGACCATGAACGCGCTGACGCCGTCATCCGTCTGATCGACGCGGAAAACGTAACCAAAGGCATGATCTTCTGCCGCACGAAGGAGGAAACGGATTCGTTGAACATCCTCCTGTCCGCCAGAGGATACAACGTCAACTGCCTCCATGGCGACATGGAGCAGGCCCAGCGCTCCCGCGTCATGGCGGCCTTCCGCCGCGGCGAAATCGACATTCTCGTCGCCACGGACGTGGCGGCCCGCGGCCTTGACGTCGACGATGTCTCCCATGTCTTCAACTACCACCTTCCCTTCGATTCCCGCGGCTATGTCCATCGCATCGGGCGGACGGGCCGCGCCGGCAAGAGCGGCACGGCCATCACGCTTGTGACACCGCGCGAAATGAGACAGCTGGACGCCATCAGACGGAACGTCGGCGCCCAGTTGCAGAACAGACTGGTCCCCACCCGCACGCAAGTCACGGAACAGCGCCTCAAGAAGATCTTCCATGATGTCCATGACTACAAGCTGGACATGAACATCCTCAACCAAGTGGAGACGCTTTCCGTCAATCAGGACTTGCTCGTCATCATCGCGAAACTGCTTGCGCATCAGCTTGAATCCTGCGGCGACAAAGGCCCGGAGGAAATCGGCCTCCATGGTCCGAAACTTCAGCGAGTCCTCGACCGCAGCGATCGAAAGGGACGTGAAAGGCGCGAAGGCGGACGCGATGACGACCGCGACGGTCGTGGTGGACGCCGCCGCCGCGACCGTGGAGATCGCGATGACCGCGACGAGCGTGGCAGCCGCCGTGACCGTGGCGAACGCCGCGGCCGCCGCGAATACGACGCATGGGCCAAGGAAGAGGACTTCGGTGAAAATGAAGCCCCCGTCCGTCAGCGGCCCGGCAATCTCGACCGTCCTTCCTATGCGGAAAACGCCCCTAACATGCGTGAAGAACAACCTGCTCCGCAGGAAAAGCCTGCCAGAACCGAGCAGTTTGAACACACAGAACACATTGAACGTCAAGATATTCCCGAAGAGCGGCCAGCTATCGTTGAAAAAATGGAGCCAGCCGTCCGTGAAGAAAAGTCCGAACGCGCACCGCGTGACGAACGGCCGAAGCGTCGTTTCGATGATGAACGTCCGCGCTTTGACGACGAACGCCCACGTTACAGCGACGAGCGTCCGAAACGCAGATTCGACGATGAACGTCCGCGTTATAGCGACGAGCGTCCAAAGCGCCGTTTCGACGACGAACGCCCACGTTATGCAGATGAACGTCCGAAACGCCGTTTCGACGACGAACGTCCAAAGCGCAGATTCGATGACGAACGCCCACGTTTTGACGATGAACGCCCGAAGCGCAGATTCGATGACGAACGGCCACGCTTTGCCCGTGACGGAAAGGTCAACCTTCGCGAAAGCGACACCCATGCCCCGCGCAAAGGCAAATGGGCGGATAAATTCCAAGACAGCGGTTCCAAGAAGAAGTTCGGCGGCGACCGGAATGTCTCTTTCAAGACCTCCTTCTCATCGCACGACGCTCCGCAGGACAAGAAAAAATCCAAGCGGAATCTTCCTCCCCCGCCGCCGCAGATCAGCAAACGCAGCACGTCTTCTTCAAAGGGACAAAACTGGTATTTCAATTAATCGGACAGGTTCCGTAATGAATTGAAACAACGGGGCTAATGCAGAAATGCATTCGCCCCGTTTGTCGTTGTCAATCTCATGCTTCGGCACTCGGCCGTCTTCTTTTCCCGCGAATACGGCGATAGACACGATGCCGAAACCACCGTCCGATCTTCAGATACCATGGTTCACGGTCAAGCAGGGCTTGCAGCCGCTTGTCGATCATATCGGGATAATATGACTCCACAATCCGCGCCAATGAAAATTCATCCGCACGCTTGAAGATTCCAAACAGCAGGCGCTCCAGCCATGATGACTTTTCCGTGAGCTTCCGGGCGGTCGCCACGTCCAGCAGACAGGGGTCGCCCGCCTCAAGTATCATGATGTTCGCGCGATGGAAATCCCCATGGCAGACATTATGCTCATGCATGGAAAACACCATGTCGGTGAGCTTCTTGAAAAACTCACGGCTCGGTTTCGTCTCATCCGTGTAATGACGCATGCTCAACAGCACCTTGCCGCCGGCAAGATATTCTTCAAAAAGGTTGTTGGCGTCCGCCATGCCGTATGAATACGGAACGCGAATTCCCTCTTCCTGCAACATCCGCAAGTTCGCCTCTTCCTTCCGAAGAGCACGCTGGCCATACAACAACCGAATCCAGAATGGACGCTTCTGCAAGCTTTTGACCAGACATTCACGCCCGTCGGGCAACCGCCAGCGATAGACGTCGCAACCGCCCCACGAACGGGAACGCTGAATCATTTCGCACTCCGAAAGCATGGAGGAAACGCCTATTTCCTCCAGCCTGGCGCGAAAATCAGCCTTCGTATCGCCGTGGCTAGTTGTTTTTGATGTTACTTGTGGCAAATTATACATAATTACGTGTTGTCCATCGTCCCAATCGATACTATAATATCCTTTTGGCAAAACACACATGCTGACGACAACGTCCGAAGCATTTTTATTTTTCCGTCTCCACTATGATTCAGTTTACGCAAGTCTCAAAAGCCTTTGGCAAACAGCAAGTCATCAACAACGCGACGTTCACCGTCAATCCAGGCGAACGCGTCGGCTTCGTCGGCCCGAACGGCGTCGGCAAAAGTACGATCTTCGAATTGCTTTCAGGCAACCAGTCACCGGACAAAGGCACCATCAGCTATCCGAGTTCCGAACGTCTCGGCTACGTCAAACAGCAGGTCTTTCTTGGCAATCAGGACGTTCCGTTGCTTGATTACGTGGAAAACGCCATTCCCGAACTGGACACGCTCCATGCCGAAATCCAGCAGTTGGAACATTCGCTTGACACGCTTGGAGACGCAGAAAAAGCACGTGCGTTGACACGCCTCGGAAATCTTCAAACAGAGTTTGAGCATCTTGGCGGCTACGAACTGAAAAACCGTGCGGAAACCATCCTGTCCGGACTCGGCTTCCCCGTCGCACGTTTTCATGAGCCGTTTTCCGCCTTCTCCGGCGGATGGAAGATCCGCGCCGAACTTTCCCGCGTTCTCGTATCACGGCCGGACATCCTCCTGCTGGACGAACCGACAAACTATCTTGATGTCCCTGCCATCGAATGGCTTAAGGACTTCCTTCGCAATTTTTCGGGAACCTTGCTGCTCGTATCCCATGACCGCTATCTTCTCAACTCCCTGACGAACATCACGATGGAAGTCATGGGCGGCGTCATCACCCGTTACCCAGGCAATTACGACCAATACATCCGCGACCGCGAATCCCGTCATGAGCAGCTTCTCGCCCAAAAGAAGAATCTTGACCGGAAACGCGAGCAGATTGAAACCTTCATCGACCGCTTCAAATACAAGGCGACCAAGGCCGCGCAAGCCCAAAGCCGCCAGAAGATGCTCGACAGGCTGGAAAACATCGAAGTTCCGGAAATCTATGTCAAGGCGCCGAAAATCCGCCTGCCCATCCCGCCGCGCTCCGGGCAGGAAGTCGTCTCCCTGCAAGACGCCTCCTTTGGATACACACCGGACCATCTTCTGTTCGAACATGTCAATCTGACAATCGAACGCGGCGAGAAAGCCGCCTTCGTCGGCCTGAACGGCCTCGGCAAAACCACCCTCTTCCGTATTTTTTCGGACAAGTTGCATCTCACGTCCGGCAAATGCTCCATCGGCCATGGCGTCGAAATCGGCTACCAGTCGCAGGACTTCACGGAGACCATGGATCCGGACAAGACCGTCTTCGAAACGGTCCGCGCCGTCTCGGCGGACCGTTCGGAAGGCGAACTGCGCAACATGCTCGGCGGCTTCGGCTTCCCCGGCGAAACCATTGATAAATATGTATCCGTCCTCTCCGGCGGCGAAAAAGTCCGCCTTGCGCTCGCACGCCTCCTCCTGCGCCCCAACAACTTCCTTCTTCTGGACGAACCGACCACCCATCTGGACATCTACGCCCGCGAAGCGCTCGAAGAGGCGCTAAAGGACTATCAGGGAACGCTTTGCATTGTGTCACACGACATCACCTTCGTCCGCAATCTCGCGACGACGATCTTCGAACTCACCCCAGGCAAAATCACCCGTTTTTACGGCAACTACGACTACTATCGCCAGAAACTCGCCGAACAGGCGGCGCGGCAGGCGGAGGCCGCTTCGCCAACGGCGCCGCAAAAGCAGAACGCCCAGCAGAAAGCCTCTTCCGCCGCCAAACAGCCGGATACGCCGCCCGTCATCAATTCCAGAAAGGATCGCAAGCGTGAGGAGGCGAACATCCGCAATCAGTTCTCCGCGGAAAAACGCAAATACGAAAAGGCGGTCGAAGCGGCTGAAAAGAAGTCTGAAACGCTGGAAGCCGAACAGGCCCAGATATTTTCGGATATGGCCAACGCCAAGCCAGGGCTTGATTTCGCCGCTCTCAACAAACGGCTGGCGGAAATCAAGAAGGAACTGGAGGACACTGTTTGGGAATGGGACGAAGCCTCCCGTAAACTGGAAGACGTCAACAAACGCTGCGAAGCAAGGATCGCCGCTCTGAAGTAATCATGTTGTTCAACATCGTAGGCGCCGCGATTCTCGCATTCGGCCTTTACCAAATCCATTCCATTTCAGACGTCACGGAAGGCGGCGTTCTGGGGCTGACATTGCTCTTTCAGCACTGGGTTGGCCTTTCGCCGTCCATTTCGGGCTTCGTCTTGAATGCGGCCTGCTATCTTTTTGGCTACAAGACACTTGGGAAACCATTCATCCGCAATTCCATCATTGCGGGGACGTGTTTTTCGCTCTTCTACGCGCTATTTGAGCAGACGCCGCGCCTATGGCCGCAAATTGGCCAGCATCCGCTGCTGGCGGCCGTTGGCGGAGCGGTCTTCGTCGGTTTCGGCGTCGGACTATGCGTCCGGAACAATGGCGCGCCGACAGGCGACGACGCATTGGCAATGGGCCTGTCGAGAATTCTAAAAACCAGAATCCAATGGATTTATCTGGCCAGCGACTTGACCGTGCTGTTGCTTTCTCTATCCTATATTCCCCTGCGGCGCATCCTGTATTCGCTTCTCACCGTCGTTCTGTCAGGCCAGTTGATCGGCCTGACAGAATCTTTCGGCAAAAACACACGGAAAAGCGCCGCAGGAAATAGCGATTGAATCACTTCGTGCCGTAGAGGCGGTCGCCGGCGTCGCCGAGGCCTGGCAGGATGTAGCCATTTTCATTCAGCCGTTCATCCATGCAGCCCAGATAGATAGGCACATCCGGATGGGCGTCGTGGACGGTCTGTACACCGCACGGCGCGCCGATGATGTTCACGAGTTTGATCGTCTTCACGCCACGGCGCTTCAGCGAATCGATTGCAGCGACGGAACTTCCGCCCGTCGCCAGCATCGGATCCAGAATGATGCAGACTCTCTCGCTGACGTCCAGCGGCATCTTGCAGTAGTATTCGACAGGATGCAGCGTCTCATGGTCGCGGTACAGGCCGATATGGCCGACGCGCGCCGCCGGCAACAGGCTCAGCATGGCGTCGACCATGCCCAGACCTGCGCGCAGAACGGGAACCAGGCAGACGTTCTTCGGAATGGTCTTGCCCGTCGTCTTCACCAACGGCGTCTCGACATCCACGTCGACCAACGGCAGGTCGCGAGTCGCCTCGTAGCCGATCAGCAGCGAAATCTCCGTCACCAGCTGGCGGAAATCCTTCGTGTCCGTTTCCACACTCCGCAACATCGTGATTTTGTGCAGGATGAGCGGATGATCCATCAAATGCAGTTCAGCGTTCGCCATGTTATTTTTTCTCCTCTGTCTTTTCTGCTTCGTCCTTTTCAGCCGCGGCCAGTGAATGCATCGACTTCGGCAACACCAGATTCATGATGACGCCGACGACAGTCGCCACGAACAGAGCCGAAATATTGATTGAAACTCCGCCGACTTGGATCGGAATGCCGCCGCCCAGGCCAATGCCGCAGCACAGCGTCGCGCCCATGACCGTCAGATTGCGGGTGTCGGCCAGATTCAGTTTCGCTTCACCAATCGTACGGATACCGACGCTGGCGATCATGCCGAACAGCACCATTTCCACACCGCCCTTCACAGGAGCGGGAATCGTCTGCAGGACGGCGCCGAACTTGCCGAACAGACCGAGAATCAACGCGAAGACAGCCGCCAGACGCAACAGCGCGGGCTCGTAGACGCCCGTGCTCGCCAAAACGCCCGTGTTTTCGGAATATGTTGTATTGCAAGGACCTCCGAGGAAACCGGCGGCCATTGTCGCGACACCGTCGCCAAGCAGCGTGCGATGCAGGCCCGGATCTTTGAAGAAATCTTTGCCGACGACCGCGCCATTCGTCGTGATGTCGCCGATATGTTCCATGAACGTCACGATGGCGATCGGTGCGATGACCAGAACGGCCTGCCAGTTCACGACGGGGGCCGTGATGAAACCGTTGTGGAACGGGATGTTGATCCACGGTGCATTGACGATCGGATCAAAATTCATCTTGAAAAGGCCAACCATATGCAGGATAACGCAAAGGATATAACCGAAGAAGATACCGAACAGAATCGGAATCATGCGCCACAGCTTGAAACGTGAGTTCATGCCGATCGCCACAATCGCGAACGTGAACAGCGCGATGATGATATTGTGAAGCGCGAACATGGACGCTTCAATCTTGCCGCCCATCGCGTCCGATATGCCGACGCCCGTCAGGCTCAGACCGATGATGATGATGACAGGCCCCGTCACGACAGGCGGGAAGAGTTTCCGAAGCGCATCGGCGCCAAGGCATTTCGCCAGAATGGAAAAGATGAGATAAACGGCGCCGGCCGCGATGATGCCGAACTGCGCGGCGGGAATGCCGTCCTTCCCGATGACGGCGCACAGCGCGGGAATGAACGCGAAGCTCGAGCCGAGAAACACGGGCACGATCCCTTTCGTGCAAAGATGGAACAGCAATGTTCCGATACCCGCCGTGAACAACGCCACCGACGGCGACATGCCCGTAATCAACGGGACCAATACAGTCGAACCAAACATCGCAAGCAAATGCTGGATGCCCAACGCATAATCCTTCGGCTTGTACTTGTACATCTTTTTTCCTTCTGTTTGACGTGATGAAACTTTCTACATACCTTATATAAAAAATGTTCTTACGCCGCCTTGTCCGTCTTGATTTTCGGGTAGCCGCTCGCTATCGCCAATATCAAGAACAGCCCAAGCATATATGGATACCAAAGATAGGACAACAGTTGCAGGGCAGACACCGTCACGCCAGCCAGACTGACCGCCACTAGTATCTGGGCGCCATACGGTATGATGCCTTGAATGACACAGCTCGTCGCGTCCAAAATGCTCGCTGACCGCGCAGCTGCGATTCCATAACGGTCCGAAATCTCCTTCGCGATCGGCCCCGCGATGACGATCGCGACCGTGTTGTTCGCCGTGAAAACGTTCACCGCGGCGACAAGCAGCGCAATGCCGAATTCACCGCCGCGACGCCCTTGTATATGGCGTTCAATCACTTGCATGAGATATCCGATGCCGCCGTTCTGCCGGATGACTTTCAGAAGGCCGCCGGAAAGCAGCGCCACGATCAGCGTCTCAGACATGCTCAACGCCCCATCGCCCGCGCCTTTCAAGAAGCCGAAGAAGTCGAAGCTCTTGATGCTCAAGCCAATACAGCCGGCGAATATCGCCCCGAACAACAGCAAGGCCATGACGTTCATGCCGCACAACGCCAAAATCAGAACAGCCAGATACGGCATGATTCTCACGACGTCTTTTCCCGTGATGGCTTTCACTTCCGGCGTGACGTTCTCCGAACTGGCGAACAGAAGATACAACGCCATCGTGAACAGCGCCGCGGGAACGACGATCTTCAGATTCGCGTAGAATTTCTGGTTCATCGCCACATTCTGCGTGCGCGTCGCCGCGATCGTCGTGTCCGATATCATCGACAGGTTGTCGCCGAACATCGCGCCGCCGACCACGGCCCCCAGAATCACGCCAATCGATATATTGCAGTTCTGCGATATACCGCCGGCGATCGGCGCCAAGGCCACCACGGTCCCGACGGACGTGCCGACGGACAGCGATATGAAACACGCCACCAGAAACATGCCGCAAATCAGCAGACGCACGGGAATGAAATTCAAGGCCAGATTGACCGTCGCCTCCACGGCGCCCATCTCTTTCGCGACTTTGGCGAAGACACCTGCCAGAATGAATATAAGGCACATCGTCATGATATCGACATTGCCCATTCCGGCCGCATACACGTCCATTTTCCTCTGCAGCGTCATCTTCCGGTTCGACAGCATCGCCGTCGCCGACGCCACGATGAACGCCACCGGCATCGGAATCTTGTAGAAATCCTTCGCCCAAATGGAAAGACCGACGTAAAAGACGACAAATACGATAAATGGAATCAGCGCCCTCCAATTGGGGCGCTCCTCTTCCAATATTGCGTTTTCTTCACTCATGACCAGTTTTTTGCGACAATTCATGTAAAAAAAGATTTGCATAATATAAATCATCTGCCAAGTTATTCCATTGACACGATTAAATCAATCCCTTTCAGGCAAGGTTTTTCCATGAATGTCCGCGACAGAATCACAGCAGTCCTCAACTTCCAGCATGCCGACCGCCTCCCCTGCGTCGAATGGGCCAGCTGGTGGGATCTCACCATCAAACGATGGCTTGGCGAAGGCCTCCCCGCCGGCATGAACGGCGTCGAAATCCAGAAGTACTTTGGCTTGGATCCCCTTGTCCAGCAATGGTTTGGCGGTCGTACAGGCCCCCTCCCCGAACCGAAATTCTTCGGCGGCCCCATCCTTTCGACCATGGAGGAATACCTCCAATACCATAATAATAAAGCACTCCACAACATCGACGCCATCGGATGGCCCGCTTTTGACCATTATAAAAAAGAACACGACAACGGCGACGTCTCTTTCTGGATGACTTTCGACGGCTTCTTCTGGTTTCCGCGTCTTCTGCTTGGCATCGAACCGCACCTCTATTCCTTCTATGACCAGCCGGAGCTCCTCCACCGCATGAACCGCGACCAGACGGATTTCTGCCTACAAGTACTGGAAAAAGTCACCAAGCACCATGATATCGAATTCATGACGCTCGCGGAGGACATGAGCTACAATCACGGCCCCATGCTCTCCAAAGAGCATTTCGACGAATTCCTCCTGCCCTACTACAAAGAACTCGTCCCCGCCATCCAGTCGCACGGCATTAAAGTCCTAATCGACTCGGACGGAGACATCAGCGACTGTCTGGCATGGTTCCGCGAGGCCGGCATCGAAGGCATCCTGCCGCTTGAGCACATGGCGGGCGTCGATGTCAACAACCTTCGTGAGCGCTATCCGGACGCCGTCTTTTTCGGCGGATATGACAAACGCGTCATCCATCTAGGCGAACAGGCCATCCGCCAGGAGTTTGAGCGAATCCTCCCCGCCATGAAATCGGGCGGATTCATCCCGTCCGTCGACCATCAGACGCCGCCGGACGTCGATATCGACACCTACCGCCTCTATGTCTCCATATTAAAAGAATACGCGGCCTCCGTCTGATTTCCATAGGAATGGACACGCTTCCGCGTGTCCATTTCGCCGTTTGATTTGCAAACCGTCGTACTATTATTAAATTATGGTATAAGAGGACGGTTTGCACATCACATTTACCCAAAAATTCCAAGGCCGTTTCCATGTTTTCCGCCCCGTCCTCCTAAAACGGCCTTGTCTCTTATGAAAGCAAAATACTCCGCCTTCTCCGCCACCCAGGAAATGCATGGGTCGTCCAACGGCTTTTCAGCCGCCGGATTCCAGAAAAAAGTCTATCTTCTTCTGCCGTTAGCCTTTCTGGCTGCACTTGCAATCGGCTCATTCGCCATCCACAAGCTCCATCCAGCCTTCTTGGGCATCTATCTCGCCATGAGTATTGTGACCATTGCCGTCTATGCCATGGACAAACGCAAGGCGGTCAAATCCCAATGGCGCATTCCGGAAGCGACACTCCACATCTGCGAACTGCTTTGCGGCTGGCCGGGCGCCATGATCGCGCAAGTCGTCATCCGCCACAAGAACGCAAAGCTTTCGTTCCAATTGGTTTTCTGGGCCATGGTCCTCATCAACACTGGCATTTTAGCTTTCATAGTCTTCAAATTACCTAAATAAAAATACTTCCACCCATTTTCGACCTTCATGAAAATAAAAATCTTCTCTGTTTCCATGTTCCGGCCAATCTTCTGGGCGTGTCTTCTGTCTTTGTCAACCTTTTCATTTTCATCATCAAACGATATGCTCATGCCAACCGCCTTCCCGCATTTTCCCAGCCGTTCGGTTCTCCGTCTGGACGGACTTTGGGACTTCTCTTTCATGGAAAAATGCCATGACCCATTGAAGCCCGATTTGACAAAAGTCATTTATACGGATAGACTTGCGGTGCCAGGCGTTTTCGACACAATGCCGCAGTACGCCGGCAAACGCGGCACTGCCTTCTACCGCACGTTTATCACGGCGCCCGCCAATGCGCGCATGTTGCTGAAATCTGGCGGCCTCGGCATGTGGGGCGCCTTCTTCTGGGATGGTCAATTCATTGGATTGCAAGACCTTCCCTATTCCGGCATGGAATTCGAATTCAATTCAGGCGACGGCAGTCGCCATGAACTCGTCGCCGTCATCGACAACCGATTCGATTTCAAACGCCAGCCGCTTCTTTCACAAAACTACGACTACTACTGTTTCGGCGGCATCTTCCGCTCCATTGAACTCCATCAACTTCCGCCACTGGCCATCGACCGTGCGCAAATCAAGACAGTTTCGTTGAAAGGTGAAATAGAGATCGCTGTCAAGTTGACAGGCGAACATCATAAAAAAGTTGACATAACATATCAAATTGATGACGGCGAAGCCGTCAAGCTGTCCTGCAGTGTCTTTCATGAAATCGCAACCTTCAACGCCACCGTACCAAATCCGTCCATTTGGTCCACGACATCCCCCGCCCTGCATACAATCACCATAACCGTTGGAAACGATACAGTTGTGGAACGTTTCGGCCTCCGCACTATCAAAACGGAAAAAGGCCTGATTCTCCTAAACGGCGAACCGATAAAGCTTCGCGGCTACTGCCGCCATGAATCCCATCCGGAATTCGGCCCCGCCCTGCCATTACAAGTTATCCTCGAAGATATCCAGTTGCTCAAAAAGACGGGATGTAATTTCGTTCGTGGATCTCATTATCCTCAAGATCAACGTTTTCTGAATCTTTGTGATGAAAACGGCATTCTGGTATGGGAGGAGTCTGTCGGCTGGGGCGACCGCGAAAACCATCTTCTGGATCCTGCTTTTCAGGAAGCGCAGCTCCGCCAGCTGCCGTGGATGGTCAAAAACAGCTTCAACCATCCGTGTGTCATCTTCTGGGGCTTCCTTAATGAAGGCGATTCCAGTCAGCCCAAGACGCGGAAGATTTATGAAGGGATGATCGGTACGCTCAGAAAACTTGACGAAACTCGGCTCGTCACCTACGCATCCAACGCCTATACAAAAGACTTCAACTTTGATTTGGTCGATGTCATCAGCATCAACGCCTATCCTGGATGGTATGCCGCCAATCAAGAGACGCTCCGCCCCATCGGCGAAATCCGCCCGAAATTCAACACATTCATTAAGTTCCTGCATGAGAACGGCTTCGACGACAAGCCATTCATTATCAGCGAAGTAGGAGCAGGAGCCATCTATGGATGGCGGGATCGTCTCCACGCTCACTGGTCGGAAGAATATCAGGCGGATTTCCTGGAGGAAGTCCTGACATATTTCGATGAGACGCCGCGAATCGCGGGCATCGCCCTTTGGCAGTTCATCGATTGCCGTACCTATTCCTCTTCCCGCGCACTCGGGCGTCCACGCGGCTTCAACAACAAAGGCCTTTTTGACGAATACAGGCGCCCCAAGCTCGCATTCGATATCGTCTCCAAACATTTCAATAAACCTTAATCCTTCACTATGAAAAACTTAACATCCCTCTTCTACACGATTCCGCTTGTTTTCACCATGATCGCATATGCCGAAAATCTCGTCCAGAATCCGTCGTTTGAAGAGCGGATGTTACATTGGCATTTTGATAACGGAACAGCCAAAGCTACGGGCGTGCTCTTCGGCCAAGATGCGCATTCAGGCAAAACCTGTTTCAAAATCACGAATCCGTCGCCTTTCGCCCCTCATGTCTTCGGTTCCCTCATACAAAATATCGAAGGAATGAAGCCTGATACCGACTATACGTTTTCATTCTATATAAAATCTGCGAATCCAGGCTTCATCTGGTATGGCGGCGGCAACGGTTGGCGACATCGCGCAACCGTCAAACTGCAAAACGCCGAATGGACGCGTGTCTCCGCCACATTCAAAATTACAAAGGAAGACCTCCCGTTCACCTTCCGAATCAATACCGACGACGTGACGGAGCAGTGTCTCATCGACGACGTCCAGATTGAAGAAGGCTCCCAAGCCACGCCGTTCGTTTGGACACCGCCGCTCGAACCAGGCCAAGGCAGACTCGCCTTCAAGCCTTTTGTCAAAGCGGAAAATCTATTGTCAAATCCTTCATTTGAAACGCTTTCCGCCGTCCGTCCACAGGACTGGATTTGGGACAAACGTAACACAGACTCCACGTTTGAAATCATCGAAGGCGATGCTCCGTACGGAAAAAACGCCGTCCGTTTCACGAACAAAACAGGCTTCGGCCCACACGTCTATGGATGGTTCGGCCATCTTGGCGACGTTCCAGTCAAACCGTCCACCCTCTATTCCATCTCCATGAAGGTCCGCACCGCCGATGACAACGCCGCATGGTTCGGCGGCGGAAAGGATTGGCGCCATCGCAAGATGATTCGCGCCACCAACAATGAATGGAAACGACAGACTTACGTCTTCCAGACGTCTGCGGAAGAAACGTCCTTCCCGTTCATGGTCGTCGTCGAAAACGTTGCAAAGCAAATCGATATCGACGATATTGTGTTCATCGAAGGTGAACAACCCAACATCGAATGGAAGCATGACGCGCCGACACTTTCCGTCCAATTCACCCCTGTTCCACCAAAACGTGTCACAAACGGCAACCATTCTGCGATTCCGTATTGGAATCCTGCCAAATATCCTCCTGCGGAATGGCTTTTCACAGACGGCCAATTGGAATTCGAAGGCTTCGTCGGTCTGACGAAGCCAGAAGAAGATGCCGTTCTGAAGCTTAGCGCAATGGATGAAAATGCTTCTGTTCTCGCTACTTGCACACAATCATTGCCGCAGGACGGCAATTTCGCGTGGGGCGCGAAACTCAAGCTCAACCTCCGCGATTCCACAAGCAAGCTTCTCACATTGAAAAGTGTCCTGTCCATTGACGGAAATGATATTCTCTCAGAAAGCCGCGCCATCCATCTCGTGACACCGCAGCGCATCGAAGGCCGCGTCGCCCAATTGAATGAAAAATTGGATGCGTACAATGCAAAAATCGCTGCGATTGAGAATCTTCCGTCACCGTCCAAACTACGCCTCGCGGCCATTCTTGCCAAACGTTTCATCGGCTACATTCCGTCGGACATCAAAGCGAAAAAGCTCAACCGTGCATGGTTCACTTTGGACAAAGTCGATGAAATGCTGACGGATGCCGCCCGCGAAGCCGACGCCGTCATCGCCAAAGTCCGCCCCATGCCGCCCGTCATCCCGCAATACGTGACAAGCCCGATAACCATTGATAAATCGTCATTTATCGCCACAGTCAAACAGCCTGACGGCTCGTTGAAACAGCAACCTATCCTCTTCACTGGCTACGGCCATTTCAACCAAGTCCGTGACGATTTGGAAATCTTCCCAGACTACGGCGTCAACGTCATCCAGATCGAGCATGGCCCGTCTGGCACGTTAGTTGCTGAAGACAAAGTGGATATGACCGCTCTCAACGGCCTGCTAAAAGTTTGCGAGCGTGCGGAGAAGAGCAACGTCGCCATCTGCCTGCTTCTCAGCCCGCATTATTTCCCATCATGGGCGAAGAAAAAATATCCGGAACTGTCAAAATGCACGGGCGGCTTCTTCGGATACTGCGTCCATGCCCCGGAAGCGCGCGCCGTCATTGAAAAATATCTCCGCATCGTCATTCCACTC
>JAEEGH010014610.1_pt1 | contig 17205 bp, 12 predicted proteins | sample 9134181 | NCBI WGS metagenome assembly JAEEGH01 (sample SAMN16246544, study PRJNA631951) | gut metagenome | biome: gut microbiome; feature: rumen; material: DP-attached | host: Bos | place: Iran: Karaj | collected 2018-10
TATGGCACAGGAGCCTGTGCCAGATTCCCTAGCACCAGCAGGGATTATATTTAATGGCGTGGTGCAGGATTCTTCCTTTGCCCCTGGCGAAAAGCTGAATGTGGAGATTTTGGAGTCCGGTGAAGCGCTGCAAACCACCGTGGGCACGCCCTTTAGCGTAGTACTCCCCGAAGATACGCTCTGGAACATTTGCGTCACGAATTCCGACACGGCGGGCGCCGAAAAAGAAAAATGCTACGAACTCAAGTACATTGGCGCCGAACGCAGTTTCTCGCAGGCACTGGGCGAGGCTTTTGCAGAACCCGATTCTATAGTAGAAGGGGAAGGCCTTCCCCTCGCTGCAGCCGCTGACACGGCTTCCGCTACCCCTTCTAGCGGGGGCGGGGACGCCCCGCAACGCCCCGACTCGTTGGCAAAAGATACTTTGGCACAAGATTCCGCGAATAAAGACGTCAATGTGGATGCCCTCCTCGCAGGCGGCGACAACGCCAAGGTCACCGAACTCAAGAAAGTCGTGGTGCAGCTGCGCCGCCGCCCCAAGCGTAAGCCCGGTGAATCGGTGGTGTCGGCGAAGTCTATCAAGCGTATGCCCAGCCTCGCCGAAGCCGATGTAATCAAGAGCATCCAGGCGCTCCCGGGTGTGGTCGCCAGCTCCGATTTCAGCTCCAAGATTTATGTGCGCGGTGGCGCCGCCGACCAGAACCTGTTCCTGTTCGATAATGCGGTTGTTTATTCGCCGGTGCATTTCTTCGGACTTTTCAGCACGTTCCTCGTCGAAGGTATTGACGATGTGCAATTCTACAAGAGCGGATTCCCCGCACAGTACGGTAACCGCTTAAGTTCTGTGCTTAAGATGGATGGCCGTGCCGGTGGCCAGGATACCGTAGACGAATGGTTCAGTAAGTCGAGTATCAAAATCAGTACGTTTGCAGCACAGCTCCACACCGAAGGCCATCAGGGTCCCGCTCGCTGGGTGCTCGCGGGCCGTACGACTTACATCGGCTACATGCTCGATTTGATGAATGCTTTGGACATCATCGATCTTGCGCTGGACTATGAATTTACAGACCTGCAGGGTACCTTCATGTACAACTTTACCGATGATACCCGTATGAAGCTGAGCTTCTACGTCGGTAAAGACCGCCTGAGTTTTGACCCGCTCTATATGGACTGGGGCAACATCGCCATTCCGCTCGGCATTTACCACCGTATTAATGGCGATTGGGACTACAACGCGACTCTCGCCTTCAGTGAATTCTACCAGACTATGAAAATCGGCGACCTTATGTCGATTGAAATGTTCCTGTACACCTTCGCGGGCAAGCAGTGGGTCAATTATCGCGGTGTTCCGAATCACACGTTTACGCTGGGCTACGAAATGGAATACGACTACGAACGTTACCGCGAACAGATGTCTACCATCAGCGTGGTTGACATTCAGAAACCGTTCCACCATGTGGGTTATCTGCAAGACGCCTGGAAGTTTGCGCCCGATTACTTGCTGCAATACGGCCTCCGCTTCAACTACCAGACGGCCGCGGAACACTTTGGCGTAGAACCGCGTGCCTCCTTGACCGTGAATATCGATGATGACAAGACGGTGGAATTCTACGGCGGCTATTACCTGCAGTACCTGAATTCAATCGTCTACACCGACCAGGAAACTTTGAACGAATTCTATTACCCGGCTACGACAACCACCAAGGGCAAGCATGTCAAGCCGGCTTCTTCTTGGCTGTTCGCAGCGGAATATAGCCAGCGCGGTATCTTTGATGATTACGATGCGACTGTGGGTGTTTACTACAAGACGCAAAGCAACTTGAATACGTTCGTGGCCGTGCTTGACAGTAATGACGAAACCACTTCGGATGACTTTGTGGTGGCTGACGGTTTCGGTACGGCGGAAGGCTATTCCTTCGGTTATGAACTGTCGCTGCGTAAAGATAAAGGCTGGTGGTTTGGCGGCATTAACTGGAGCCAGAGCATTAGCGTCATGAAGACGGATGACGGCACCAAGCCTTATTTCCCGAGCTGGCATCAGCCTTACGCCCTCAAGATGGACTTGGGCATTAACTGGCGCGGTAAAGAAGACGCTTTGTCGGTTCACCCGACGCAAAAGGACATGTACGTGCGTTCTTCTGTTATCATGAAGTATTCTGCAGGCATGCCGATTAGCGAATACAAAGGCTACTATGTGTCGCAGGATTTGGGCCACCAGCAGTATACCGATGAAACAATCGTGTTGCCGGGTAGCCGCAATGCCGCCCGTCAATCGGATTACTTCCGTGTTGACGTGAAGGCCATCGACATTGGTCGCGAAAACAAGTGGAGCTTCAGCTGGACAATCATCAACCTGACTGACCATAAGAACATGTTCTATACCTTCTACGATACGAGCAAGAACCCGCCAGAAAAGACCGAAATTACTCAGTTCCCCTTTTTACCGATTATGCTGAATTATGAGTACTATTTCTAGACAAAATAATAATGGTGTCATCCTGAGTCCTGCGACTGTGCTCAGGATGAACTCCGTCGAAGGATCTTTTATGCGGGTACTTTTTCTTCTCGTAGCTTTATTCCTCGCGGCTTGTGGTGATTTTCACGGCCCGTGGGATTACTACCCCGAAAAGCGCGATGTGTATACGGGTATCTACACCTACGGCTACGTTATCAGTGGCGAATCGCCTTATGTCTGCTTTTCGAAGGTTTACGAACTCGACGAAACGGCTGCAGAAAGCTTTGCCTTTTACGACAGCGCCTACGTAACGGTGTCGGGTCATTTTGGTAGCCATTACACCAATATAGACGAAGCAGATACGACTATGGTCTTACGTCCTTATAGTGATAAGCCGAATTGCTTCCAAGGTTATTATGTTTACGAAGGCGTTGTTGGCGAAACCTATAAGCTGGAAGCCTACTTTGAATGGGACAGCTCGGGCCACAAGGCCAAATCCCGTTACACGGCAGAGGCTACCATCCCGAACCCTGTAAGCGTTAAGGGCCTGAATGCTCCCCAGCAAGATGGCAGCTACAAGTGGATTCCCTACGATGAAAAGAGTCCCAGATTCGAAATAGAATTTTTGGAATTCCCCATGGATATGGAGTTCGTGAAGTGTGCCATGGATTACGATAGGACCGTCAAGGGTGTCATATCGGTCATGAACTATGGCATGACGAATGCCGAGTCACAGAATACCACGATTAATCACATGCTCAAGGGCTTTACCAGCGAAGATGACGAAGGCTATCGCGGAATTGCGATTCATGATCCGTTGGAACGATCCCAGAACCTTGGCTATACCTCGAACCGCAGGGTGGCTGACTATTATGCGCTGGATACGCTTTACCTGATGAACATGATGATGCCGCTTGGGAATATTTCGGTAGATTTCTATTCGACCGATGCCGCCTACATTGACTATATCGACAAGGTAAAGGAATCGGTGAACGATTCACGAATTGTGCCTGAATCCAACATTAAAAATGGTATGGGCGTGTTCAGCGGAATGGCGAAATCGACGATTGATTTGTACGTCGACGGCAAAGGCGTGAACATGAAGCATATTGCTCATCACGGTTGCTACAATACTGAGGGCGATCTTTCGGGCAGCTGGGATTCCAAGGGTTGTAGGCTGTTCCAGGATGTTTTCTGCGCGGGAATCTATGCAGAATATTACCAGTACGAAGACTTGGTTGAACTCAATAGCAGAGCGTATGAACTGTACCGCGATTCTGTATACAACAGGCATCAGGAATCTTGCTATGCATCGAACGTAAAGGCGGCAATGATGCTCGATACCACCAAGTGGTCCATGTTCCTGCCCGATACGATTGGCGAGGGTGCGAAATTTATGGCCTACTCTGATGGCTTAAAGCGCTATTGCGTGGCAAGCAACTTCGAAAACAACAAGATTGCTGATTGTTACGGCTTGTACCAATCGTGTATCGTGAGCCCAGAAGCCAACTATTGCAAGGATTATTTGTGGGCCTGGTGTGCTGACCGTGATTGGCCTGATGTGGAACAGTGCCAGAGCGCCTTGGTGAGCCGTTACTACCTAACCGAACAGAAGTCGAGTATCATCAAGCGCGAAGTCCAGGAAGTTTGCGACCGTTACCGCCCTGTTATTTGCGATAACTGGTGCGAAGAGCAGAAAGACGGCCACATGAAATGCCAGTAATTATTCAATATTGAAGACCTTACCCGAAAGCATCAGGCGAATTGCCTTCGAAAGGCTAGTCTTGTTTGTGAGTTTGTCTGTATCGATGTCTTTGCTCTTGCCATCGATATCGAAGGCGAGCGTGGCGCCTTTGTCGCTTACATCCATCTTGACTTTTGCGCCCATCACGAGCGGCAAGTTCACGTCATCGTGACCGGCAGGGAATCCGCACATCACAGGAATGTCGTATTTCTTGAGGTAGCTCGAAAGCATGGCCTCGGTGCTTTCGTAATCGAGGTCGGTGCCGGAGTCAACGAACTCGCCGAGAATTACGCCGCGCACGTTTTCCATGACGCCGTGCAGTTCAATAGAATGGAACATGCGGTCGATGTTGCGAAGGTTTTCGCCGATTTCTTCCATGAACAAGATGATTCCGTCGTTCTGGAAAATATCGATGTCGCTTGTGCCGATGAGCGGCACGAAGGTGGTCATGTTGCCGCCTACGAGAATACCTTCTGCTTTACCCTTCTGGTTGTATTTGTGCTTGGGTACCTTGTAAGTCGGCACTTCGCCTTTGAGCAAGTCGCGCAGGAGTGTACTGTTGTCGTCTTTGCCTGCGGTCTTGGCGATGCTTGAACTCATGGTGCCGTGGATGCTCATGACGCCTGCCTTGGTCTGCATGGCGTGCAGCGTGGTGATGTCGCTATAGCCAATAAGCCACTTGGGGTTCTTTTTCACAAGTTCCGGGTCAATGAGGTCGACCAGTTGAATGGTTCCGTAGCCGCCTCGATTGCAGAGAATAGCTTTGATGCTTGTGTCCTTGAGTGCGGTAATAAAGTCTTTGGCGCGTTCTTCGGCGGTGCCGGCGTATTTGCCTGCTTCAAGTTTGCCCACGTTCTTGCCGATAACGGGCGTGAATCCCCATTCCTTGATGACATCGGCGGTCTTTTGGATGTTGGAATCGGGGGTGGTGTACGAGGGCGAAATTAGGGCAACCTTGTCGCCTTTTTTCAGGAATGCTGGCATTGTGCATTCGGCAAGGGGAGTTGATTCTCCGGGCCAATCGATAGGGCTGCTAGAGCCATCGTCACTACAGGCGGTAAAGATACATAGGGCTGCGATAGCACTGAATGTGCCAATTTTTTTAATATCCATGATTTTCTCCAATTCTTGTGGGGGAAAATAAAAAAATTCCTTTTTCGGTAACACTTTTGATTTGGCCAGGTGTTTTAATTATGTAATTTTGAAGAAACCCTTTTGTGGAAAGTTATGAAACGACTGAAATTATTACCGTTGACGCTTGTCGTGATGCTCCTTTCGGGGGTGGCATTTGCCGATCGCGATGCCGAAATTCGCGATTTAAAGCTGGAAAAAGACAAGCTGAATTCCGAAATCCAAAAATTGAACCGCCAGATAGCCTCGACCGATTCGATGCTCAAGGCGGACGATTCTCGCTACAAGACGCTGCAGGCCCGCTACAAGGCCGACACGGAACGCCGCCGTAGCGAAATCGATACCTTGAATGCCAAAATCAAGAATGTGGCTGCCGAACTCCAGACGGAACGCAACAAGCAGGCCCGAGCCAAGAACAAGAGCGACAATGTGGCATCCAAGCGCAAGGCTCTGCGCGAAGAACTCGCCGGCATCAGCAAGCGTTTAGAAGCACAAGTCGCCCAGACGCTCCCGTGGGAACGCGAAAGCAGACTGGACCGCGTCAAATCGCTCACCCGCGATATCGAAAGCGGTAACGCCAGCGAAGAAGAAGCTTTTTCTCGCCTAAAGTCGCTTGTTGCCGAAGAAACCAAGTTCGGTGACGAAGTGGCAATCATCAACAGCCCGCTGACCCGTAAAGACGGCGAACTCATTAACGCAGCGATTCTGCGCATCGGTAACCAGTGGATGGTTTACAGCGACGACAACGGCACCGTTTTCGGAACGCTTGTGCGCAAGATGGTGGACGGCAAGATTGTCTACGAATGGAACGAAGACTTGAATTTGGAAGAACGCGCTGCGGTAAAGCTCGCACTTGACGTGAAGCAGGCGAAAAAGCCGCCTCAGGTCGTGAAGCTGCCTGTGAGCCTTTCTGTGGTTGGGGGTGAAAGATGATTTTGAATAAGAATGTTGCGCTGTGTGCTCTGATGATTTCGGCGACATCCGCTTTTGCGTGGCCGTGGTCAGGTTCGGGCGAAAGCAAGGCTACTGCCGAAGACCAGGCTCGAATCAAGGATTCCTTGCAGACGGTCGAAGTTCGCAACTTGCAGCGCGAAGTAGAGGCTTTGACCCGCATTCGCCTGCAGAAGGCCGATTCGCTTGAAAAGCTTGAAGCCGAACATTGGCGCAAGCGTTATGCCGAATCCCAGCTGACCGAAGAACACCAGGCTGCATCGCGCGAACTGGATGCCCGCTATTCCAAGCTTTCGACTGATCTTGGCCGCGTGAGCGAAGAAGTGGCGGCAAGCAAGAGCCTGACCGAAGAAGCCGAAGAGCGTGCGCAGTCCGAAGAATCGGCCTACGATGCATTGAATACGCAGGTGAAGCTTTCGATCGACAAGACACTTGGCGATGCCATGGGTGATTACCCGGTGGGCATGAACGGTCGCTTGATTCGCTTGAAGCAGGCCTCTAACGAAGCCGAAAAGGCAACGCCGAATACGATTGGTGCGGTGCAGAATTATATGAATGATTTGCTGATCCGCCACGAACTGACTTACACGCAGTCTTACGGACGCGAAACTTCGCAGGTGGGTAACCGCCCCGATGTGAACGTGAACCGTTTGCGCTTGGGAACCGTGTTCCTCGGCGAAGTCGCGCAGGACAATGGTGATGTGCAGGCATTGCTGCGCTCTGGCGCCTTGCAGGGCAAGGTGTTTGAATGGAATGCTGCGCTCCCGCCTGAAATGGCCGGTAATGTGAAGCAGGCAGTGGTGCAGGCTGGTTCTGCTGGCGAAAGTGCTTCGCCGACGGTCGTGATTCCGCTGGATGTGCTCCAGAATAAGGCAATCAAGAATGCGATTACCGACACCAAGGAACTCACGATGACCGAACAGTTCAAGGAATTCTTCAAGAAGGGCGGTATCGTGATGTACCCGCTCATGCTGGTGGCGATCTTTGCCTTGCTCCTTTGCTTGGAACGCTTCTTGGTGCTGACTTTCCGCGGACATTTGGGCCGTCGCTTCCTGAAAAAGCTGAATGCACTTGTCAAAGAATCCCGCTACGAAGATGCAGCAAACCTTTGCCTGAAAAAGGAAACGAGTCTTTCGCTGGTGCTGTTTGCGGTGCTGAACCGCGCCCGCGACAAACGCGAAGATGCCGAGCGTTCGCTGCAAGAAGCGATGCTTCGTGAACAGCCGAAATTGGAACGCCGCATGGGCCTGTTGGCTGCCATGGGTACGATTGCTCCGCTGCTTGGCTTGCTTGGTACGGTGACCGGTATCATTACACTCTTTACCGTGATTACCGAAGTCGGTACGAACGATGCACGCGTTTTGGCTGGAGGTATTTCCGAAGCCTTGGTGACGACGGAAACGGGCCTTGTGATTGCCATTCCGGTGATGATCTTGCATGGCCTCTTGAGTGAAAAGATTGAAAAGGTCACGAGCGAAATGTATGTGCAGAGTACCTCGCTGTTGAACAGAATTTTTGGGAAGGAAAAGTAAGCGGGCATGTCTAACACCCATTACATATTCCTGGAGTCTCTGCAGAACACTTACCAGGCGGGTGGCGTGGTTATGCTCCCGATCCTCTTGGCAGGCGTTATCGGATTCTACTTCCTGTTTTCGAGCTGGTTCCGCATCGGGAGTGACTTCTTTCGCGCCGACATTCACAGGGTCATCAAGCGTATGCGTCTTGACTTGAACGGCGGTAACGAAGAATACGAAAAGAATGCTGAACCCCCGAGCGTCGAAAAGGCGTTGCGCAGGCTCCGCAAGCGTGGCGGACTTTTGGGTCGTGAGCTGAGCGAAGCGATCAATGTGGCTCAGAATAATCCTGAAGGATTCCGCGACTACATGCAGGTGCGTCTCGCCATGACGGTGCGCTACATGGAACAAGGAAACCACATTGTGTCTGTGATGGCCTCTGCCGCACCGCTTCTGGGTTTGCTTGGAACCGTGACGGGCATGGTCTCGACCTTTGAAGTGATTACGCTTTACGGAAACCAGAATCCGGTGCTCATGGCCGATGGCATTTCCGAAGCGTTGATTTCGACGCAGAGTGGCTTGCTTGTGGCATTCCCGCTCACGCTCTTGAAACAACGCTTGGATGAACGTGTTGAAATTTTGCGCCAGAAGATGGAACTCGGCGCGACTGTGATTGAAAACTATTTTGTGGAAAAGGCTGAAGGCTAGTTATGGAATTCAATTTGCCGAGAAGAAAGCAGAAAGACATGGGCATTGAAATGGGCCCGCTGATGGATATCGTGTTCATCTTGCTCATTTTCTTTGTGGTGACGTCTTCGTTTACGCGTGAAACGGGTGTGGATGTGACTAAGCCGCAGGCACAGTCTGCAAGCCAACTCGAAAAAGAGAACTTGCTGATTGCCATTACGCGCGAAGGCACGATTCACATGAACGAACGCCAGGTGGACTTGGCGAGTTTGCAGGATATCTTGAAGCAGTCGCTTGCAAAGGCCCCGGACCGTGAAGCGGTGGTGATTGCTGACAAGGGTGCCGAAACGGGCGTGTTGGTGCAGGTGATTGACATGTGCAACTTGGCTGGAGTGAAAAAGGTTTCGATTGCGGCTCAGGCGGAATGACACATAGTGTCTTCCTGGACCCTCGAAGAGGGGGCGGGATCCAGTACTGGATTCCCTCCCTGCGGTCGAGAATGACACAAATGAAGAATCTAGGTTTGAAATGTTGCGTATTCTGAAGAAGTTATTCAAGCGTTTTAGCATTTTGCTTGCGGCGATTCTCGCGAGTATGCTTCTCGTGTTCTCGGTGACGATGGCGAACTTGTTCCTGACGGGTAAGGTGTTTCACGAAAAGAAATACAACAAGACTGAAATCGCGATCAAGAAGGTAGATGAAGTCGAGAAAAAGGTGGAAAAGAAAAAGCCTGCACGCAAGCCGAATCGTATGAAGTCGAATTCCCGCTCGCCTAAGGCTGGCCCGCGTTTTGCAATGAACTTGGGTGCTGCTTCGGGTAACGGTGGCGCTGCTGTAAGCCGTGACTTGGTGGCCGATTTCCGCGGCGGTGCGCTCTCGACTGAAAAGGGCGATGTCGACAAGAAACCTGAAAGCCGCAGCATGGCAAATTTCCAGGTGCCGCCCAAGATTCGTGATAACGAAATCGATGCAACGCTTCGCTTGAGCTTTTGCGTGGATGTAAGCGGCAAGGCTTACGATATCAAGGTGCTTGAAGAATCTCCAGCAGGTTCTGGCCTTGCGCAGGCTGGCCGCGAGGCTCTTGGTCGCATGACATTTACTCCTGCCGAAAAGGCGGGCAAGGCAGTGCCTTTCTGTGGTATGGAACAACCGTTCGAAGTGAAGTTTAGGGACTAGGTCATGATTTATCGCTCATTACTCATCGCTGTCGCTGTTTTCGCTTCGCTCTCTTTTGCAGCGCAGTCTTCTTATGACTTGATGGAACGCGCGAATGCCCTTTACCGCGACGGAAAATTCAAGCAGGCCATTACACTTTACCGCAAGGCGGAATCTCGCGGCGCCGACCCCGTCGCCACCAGTTTCAACATCGCGAACAGCTATTACCAGCTGGAAAACTTGCCCGAGGCCGCCGCCACTTACCGCAAGGCGATTGACTTTTCGAATGGCGCATTTTCGCCAGCGCTCTTTAATATGGCGAGCGTGTATTTTAGACTCAAGCAGTATCCGGAATGCGTGGCGGCGTATCACCGCGCGTTGAAACTGGAACCGGAAAATGTTTCCGGTTGGCTTTACTTAGGCGAAGCCTACAGTAAAACCGGCGACGCGGTCGGCGCCTTGCGTGCCATCGAAAAAGCTTACCAGCTTGACAAAGAAGACATCAGCATTGTGTATCAGCTTTCCGAGGCGAACATCTCGCTCAACGATTTCGAACGCGCCGTTGCCGTGATTCGCGAAGGCTATGCCGCCCACCCCGAAGAAATCGACTTCCTGGTTTACCTGGGTGACGTTTACCGCCTGAACAAACAGTACGAAGAAAGTGCTGCTGCCTACCGCGAAGCGCTGGGGGTACGCCCTGATGATCCGGCGACCATGTACAAACTTGCTGACGTTCTCGCCGAAGACAACAAACCCTTTGTCGCGATGGATGTGCTCAATAACCTCACGCAAATCAAGCCTGACTTTAGCGATGCAGCCATCTTCCTCGGAAACCTGGCTTACGATGCTAAGTTCCTCGACCGCGCCGAATCCGCCTACGAACTCGCAGCCAAGCAGGGCAACACCGAAGCCGTATTCGGTTACAAGAACATGGCTTACGACGCCCACGCCCAAAAGCGTGACGACGAAGCCTTGCGCCTGCTGCGCACCGCCCAGAACTACTTTCCGGACGATGTCACCCTCCAGGCCGACATTCTCGAGTTTGAAAAGAAATAATTAATTGAAATCGAGAAATTCTTTTTTATATTCACTCTAAACAGGAGTTCTTATGAAAAAGCGTTTTCTCCCTTTCCTTGCCATTGTGGCATCTTTCGCCGTATTCGGCTGCAGCGACACCAAGACCCCCGCTACTGAAAAAACGGCGGAGCCAGCCAAACCCGCTACGGAACCGGCAGAAAAAGCGGCCCCCGCAGAAACCGCCAATGTCGTTCAGGTGGCTAAAACAATCAAGCTCGCAAATGGCGCGAGCGTGACCTGGATCCAGGACAATCAGGGCGAAAAGCTGAACCCCCGCAGCCTCTTTAGCGATGCAAGCGATTCCCTGTTTGCAAGTTTGAACTTGCCCGATGGCATTCCCGCCTCGGTGAGCACGTTCTTACTGCAGATCGATGGCAAGAACATCTTGTTTGATGCGGGCCTCGGCGCATTCGGCGGCCAGACATTGGATCGCCTCGCCGCTCTTGACGTTACTCCCGATAAAATCGATTTGATTTACTTGACGCATTTTCACGTGGACCACATTGCTGGCATGGTTGCAAAAGATTCTGCCGGCAAAGACGTGAAGGTTTTCAACAACGCTACGGTATACGCAGGCAAAGTGGAATATGACGCCTGGATGAACGATATCCCGAAAAACGACTTGCAGAAAGCCGTCATGGGAATCTACAAGGATAAGCTTCATTTGTTCGCCTTCGGCGACAGTTTGCCGCATGGTGTACTCGCGCTCGATGCCGTGGGCCATACTCCCGGCCACACCGCTTTCCAGGTTTCGAACCTGCTCGTGATTGGCGACTTGATGCACGGTTACGCCCTGCAGAAGGATCATCCTGAAATCAATTCCAATTATGATATGGACAAGGAAAAGTCCATTGAAAGCCGCAAGCGCCTAATGCAATACGCCCGCGACAACAAGCTCACCATGGCCGGTATGCACTTGCCGCCTCCGGGATTTGCAGAATAGCTCCGCGCAAACGAGGATTTTCTATGGAATGGAATGCCGAAACAAAAGAACGGATTGAATCTCGCTTGAACGAAAAGGAAAACTCGCTTGCCGCTTACGCTTGCAAGTCTGCGCAGGCGATTCGTTTTCACGAGGCTCTTGAAGATCTCCGCCCGAACTTTTTTCATGATTCGGACAAGATTATCCATTCCTATTGCTACAGCCGCTACATTGACAAGACTCAGGTCTTTTACCTGGTCGAAAATGACCACATCACGCACCGTGTGCTTCACGTGCAGCTGGTGGCGAAAATCGCAAGAACCATCGGGCGATTCTTGAATTTGAACGAAGACCTGATTGAGGCAATTTCATTGGGCCACGATGTGGGCCACACGCCTTTTGGCCATGACGGCGAAAAAATTATTTCGACTTTTCTGCAAGAACAAGGCGCAGGCATTTTTGAACACAACGTTCAAAGTTTCAGGCTGTTTCATGATCTCGAAGCTTACGGAAAGGGTCTGAACCTTACCGCACAAGTTCTCGATGGAATCATCTGCCACAATGGTGAAATTCTGCAGAATAGCTACGGCTGCGATCGCAACAAGACTCCCGAAAAGTTGCTGACGGAATATCGCGAAAGCCTCAAGGGAACTTTTAAATCGAAAGATATGGTGCCGATGACGCTCGAAGGCTGCGTCATGCGCATCTCGGACGTGATTGCGTATGTTGGCCGCGACATCGAAGATGCCATCATCTTGAAGCTGGTGGAACGCGAAAGCCTGCCCCGCGAAGTCACGGAAGTGCTGGGTAACAAAAACAGCGTCATCGTGGATTCGCTGATCAAGGATCTTGTCAATAACAGCATCGACAAGGAAACGCTCAGTTTTTCACCGTCGGTCTCTGAGGCGCTTAAGCAATTGCAAAAGTGGAACTACGAGAATATCTACCATAACCCGAAAAAGTCAACGCAAGACGAGAAAATCAAGACGATGTTCCGGGCCGTTCTGGCGGAATGCCTCGAAGAACTCGGCTCCGACAAAAAAGTCACCGGAATCAATCACTGGTTCAATTCCATGAGCGCCGAATATAAAGAGGCAACCCCCAAGCCGCGTGTTGTCGCCGACTATGTCTCCGGCATGACCGATGACTACCTGATGAACGCCTACAAGGAAATCGTAATCCCCAAGTCGTTCGGAATCAGTTTTGCTGAGAAATTTTGATTTTTTGGACTTTTTTCCAACTTGGAATAAATATCGGCTTGCTTTCCTCTGAAAAAGATGTATTTTCTTTTTAGTGGACGCTTTGGTAACATTGTTGATTATTTTGGGGGCAGTTCTGATGGTGGTAAACATCGTCAGGTATTTCCTTTTTGTCAAGAGCACTCATGATGTGCTTTCGGCAGGGAGTCAACGTGACCGCGTCTGGAAAATTATTGCCGGAATCTTGCTGTGTTTTTTCTTGATAGGCTACTTGTTCTGTGCGTTTGTGGGGGAGCCGGACATTGTGATGGCGCTGATCCTCTTTGGCGGAAGCATCTTTGTCGCGATAGTCCTTACGCTCATGTTCAATTTGCTCGATACGGCAAAGTCCAGGAGTATTGATATTGCAGAGGTCTTGGTGGGCGTTATCGATGCCCGTGACCCGAACCTTAATGGGCATAGTCGTCATGTCCAGCGGTTGACAATGCTGTTCTACGAATACCTGCCCGCATCTATCAAGCGAGGCATTAACCCGGTTAGTTTGGAATATGCGGCGTTGATGCATGATGTCGGCAAATTGGGCGTTCCGGAATCTATTTTGAACAAGCCCGCTCAACTGAATGCAGACGAATGGGTTGTCATGAAGCGGCATCCCAAAGTTGGTGTCAAAATTTTGCAGCCGCTCCAGACTTTTGCTCATATCATGAGTTGGATTCTTTACCATCATGAACGAATCGATGGTAACGGTTACTACAGTTGTCCAGGCGACAAAATTCCGTTGCCAGCTCGAATTATTTCTATCGCGGATACTTATTCCGCCATTACCATGCGTCGTTCCTACAAAGCGCCCAAGACTCACGAAGACGCGCTTGAGATTATCAAGGATGTTGCCGGTACGCAGCTGGACGCCGAACTCGTCAAGTATTTCTTGACAATCCCCAAAGAAAGACTGATCCAGTGCATTCCTGAACAAGTGAAGTATTGACTCGCATTGTAAAATTTCCTTAGACCCCTTGCCAACTTTGGCGTATACGCTACATTTCAGCTGCGGTTCCTAATGGTGTAGGCTCCGAAAGGCATTTGATAATTATCAAATGTTTTTCTTTTTTTTTCAAGGAGCTCCTATGTCGGAAAGTCAAAATATCGAATACAAATCGTCGTGGCGAGATGAATATCTCAAGTGGATTTGCGGCTTTGCCAATGCGCAAGGCGGAAAACTGTATGTTGGCGTAAAGGACAATGGCGAAATTTGCGGTGTGCAGAATGCCAAAAAACTCATGGAAGATGTTCCCAATAAAATCCAAACAAGCCTTGGCATTGTTGCCGAAATAAACAAAAGGGAAAAGGATGGTTTAGAATATATCGAGATTATCGTTGATCCGAGTTCCTACCCTGTAAGTTACCATGGAGAGTTCCATTATAGAAGCGGGGCGACTAAGCAACAGCTGACAGGTGTCGCCCTTTCGGAATTTATCATGAAGAAAACCGGCGCTCGTTGGGAAGATGCCGTTGTTGAGGGGATTGGTGTTGACGATTTAGATGCAGAAAGTTTCAAGATTTTTAGGCGGGAGGCGCTTAAGAGCAATCGCATGAGTCCTGAAGACCTTGATATTTCCAACGAAGAATTGTTGGAGAAATTCCATCTTATGTCTGACGGAAAGCTTAAACGTTCTGCCGTAATGCTTTTTTACAGTGATCCTAGCGTAATTCAAAATGGTAGCTATGTGAAGATTGGCAGGTTTACCAATGCCGTTGATTTGCAGTACCAAGATACGATTGAAGATTCTCTCATAAAAATTGCCGACAAGGTTATCGATTTGATCTATTTGAAATACCTCAAGGCAAAAATTACGTATGAGCACGATCGTCGTGTGGAAACGTATCCCTATGCCCGTAACGCTATTCGTGAGGCGGTCTATAATGCGATCATCCATAATTGTTACATGTTTGGGACGCCTATTCAAATTCGTGTGGAAAATGAAGCAATTATCATAAGCAATCAATGTTTTTTCCCAGAAGGGTGGACTGTCGAAACACTTATGAAACCGCACCAATCTAAACCCTACAACCCCAATATTGCGAATGTTTTTTATCGTGCTGGGTATATTGAAAACTGGGGACGCGGTGTTGAAAAAATCTGCGATGCGTGCAAGGAACTCGGAGCTGAATTGCCCAGATATGAGATTCTTGGAAATGGGGTGCGGATTTTCTTTAAAGCCCTGAAAAGTGCTCTAATTGATGAAAAAACGGCAGATGTCGGAGAAAATGTCGGAGAAAATGTCGGAGAAAATGAACGGAAAATTATCGAAATAATAGCATCATCTCCGAGTATTTCGGCGAAGAATATAGCGCAAGAAATAGGAATGACTTCAAGACAAGTGGAGCGACTGTTGTCTCAATTAAAAGAAAAAAGACTGATTGAACGAGTCGGCCCTGACAAGGGTGGACATTGGAAGGTAAATAGATGACTGTTGTAGCTTGATGCCGATTTGGCAATACAACAAAGTATGGCGCTCATTCGCCTCTTCAAACTGGCAACAAAATTACCACCATTATGCAGATTGAATGCACGGAGATTTACCATACGATGATGGATATGTTGTGGTAAGGTTGATTGCTCTATATCATGGATAAACAAAGTCGCGAAATTGTCACTCAAGTGACAAATTATTTGACTATATTATCGCTATGCTGCACCTGAAATTTGCGTTGAACTTGGAAAATCTTGCCGATGAGATGATTTACGCTCTTGGCAAGCTTTGGACGGATCCTTTCGATTCGCCCATTGTCATTTTCCCAGACCCCAAAATTGAGCAATGGTTCAGATTGCGCTATATTGCCAAATGTGGCGTTCTTGCGAATTTAGAGATTGTCACTCTTGATAAATTCCTGTTCAAGTATTTGACGCAAGGGGATACTTCTAAGCAGAAGTTGACGGCAGATATTCTGTGCAATGTGCTGATTGCCTATTTGAATGAGGCTTATTCCGGCAAGGCGGCGTCTATTCCGAAAGAAATCCAGAATTATCTTTATAAAAAATCTGGAGAAATCGACGAATCGAAACTGTTTGATTTCGCGCGCACGTTGGCGGGTCTTTTTCTGGAATACGAAACGAGCCGCCCGGGCGGATTTATTTCGCCTTTGCAGAATAAGCATCACGAAGGCTTACTTGCCTATTGGAAGCAGGGGACCTTGCGCGACTTTTTCTCGGAAGAAAATCATCCCTTGCCTAAAGAAAAATGGCAACGCGAAATATATGCTCGCTTGTTCCATAACACAGAGGGCAAATCCCTGTTGACACAAGTTTTCGAGGCTACATGCAAGCGTACCGGTAGCAATACGGCTTTCTTGACGATTCCTTACTTATTCTCGCAGCGAGTCGATACCTCGCAGTGGACAAAGCCCGTGTTTATTTTCGGCCTTTCGGGTATGGGCCAGTTTTACCGTGTTATTTTGCAGCAGTTCGCCGCGGAGTACGATATTTTCGCCTTTATCCAGAACCCGTGTATGGAATTCTGGGAAGATGTCGGAAGTAAACCGGTTACCCGTTGGAACAAGAAGAACGAACCTTCTCGAATTGCGCTCCCGGCGCCCAAGGATTCCTTGACGGAAGAAGGCCTTGCCGAAAACGAAAACATGCTGCTCAAGAACTGGGGGCGTACCGGTCGAGAAAATATTCGCCTGTGGTGCCTAGCGTCGGATTACACATTTGATTTTGTCGGCTACGAATATACGCCGGATTCGCTTTTGCATCAGGTGCAGTATCTTGTTTCGCACCGTTTGAATTGCTTTGACGAATCCGAGGTGGGCGAGCTCAAGTTGAACGATTCGGATGCGTCGCTGACGCTTGCGGCAGCCCCGTCTTCTTTGCGCGAAGTTGAAAACTTGCATACGCAGGTATGCCTGCTTTTAAAACAGGGCGTTCGCCTTGACGAAATGGTGGTCATTGCCCCGGATCTTGATTCTTACAGGACCCCGATTGAACAAGTGTTCAATGCGGCTCCGCGTGATAGCGAATTTTACATCCCGTATGCGATTACGGACTATCCAGAAAAAGATTCCTTGGTCGGCAAGGCCATCGCGAACCTTTTGGATATCCATCAACAGCGTTCGATTTCGAGGCCGGCGTTCTTTGACCTTGTCAAGAATCCGGTAGTGCAATCTACATTGCAAATTACCGATAGCGATGTGGCTGTTTGGGAAAAGTGGGTGGTGAACATGAATGTTTACCGCCACGCCGGTGAAGACGATTGGAGCCGTTGCATTAACCAGATGCTCTTTTCGCAGGTGACGGATGCTCCGTTTGCCTCGGCCCATGAGCGTTACTTGCCCTACGAAGATATTGAATCGTCTGATGGCAATCTCACGCT
>JAEEGH010014613.1_pt1 | contig 17204 bp, 18 predicted proteins | sample 9134181 | NCBI WGS metagenome assembly JAEEGH01 (sample SAMN16246544, study PRJNA631951) | gut metagenome | biome: gut microbiome; feature: rumen; material: DP-attached | host: Bos | place: Iran: Karaj | collected 2018-10
CCATAGTATGCCAGACGTCCGGTTCTGTCTACATCTTTTGCAAGCACGATGACATCATCAAAAAGATCAATTACTCTGTCAGGAGTATGGGTGATAACTATTACTATCTTGCCCTGGTCTGCTATGTCACGAAGCTTCTCAAAAAGTCCTCTCGCAACTACACCGTCAAGGCCCGAATCCGGCTCATCAAGAATGAAGAGCGAAGGATTTGAAATGTATTCCATGGCAATGGAAAGTCTCTTTCTCTGACCTCCGGAAAGCTTCTCAACAAGAGTTCCCGCAAGGGGTGCAAGTCCGAATTCTTCAAGGACTTCATTTACTCTCTTCTCTCTTTCTTTTCTGGTGATATTTCCGGGAAGCCTTAAGGTTGCTGCATCAGACAAGGTAAGCTTAACATTATCATTAAGACGTACAAGATCCTGCTGAGGCACAAATCCTACATCATACTTCATGCTCTCATATTCTTTATAAAGGTCACGGCCTGCAAGGAGTATGTTGGCGTCTGCCTTCTCATATCCAGTAACTGCATTAAGGAAAGTGGTTTTTCCTGCACCGGATCCGCCAAGCAGGAGAACCATGTGTCCCTTGGGAATAGCAAGGTGAATATCCTTTAACAGTACTCTCTCCTTGTACTGAACTTTTGCTGTACGCTTCTCGATATTTACGGTAAGGCCATCTTTAAGCGTACCGGCATGTGCGCCACTGACCATTGCTCCTTCGACATCTTCATCATCTGTAAGGACGGGCACGATTTTCTTGGACCATCCCCAGTATATATATGTGATGCCTTCAGCAAACTCAAGGAGCCATATCCAACGCTTTCTCATTCCAAACTTTTCGCATAATGCCGCATCAATTCTGATAACATAAAGCATCAGACAAATTGATACTCCAAGTGAAAGAGCTATGAATAAAAGATAATTCCTGTCGTTTATCGGGTCAGGATTACCTTGCTCAATCAGGTCAGTCATTATATTCAGAATAGCCTGAAATACATAAAGAAGCAGATAGACACGGCCTTCCTTTTCTTTCTTTACAGCGGCCGCAAGAAAATAATATCTGAGTAACGGGATAAACGCATGCCATGCTTTTTTACCGCACTTTTTAAAAATGCCGTACATACCGATGGCACTGATTAAATAGAAAAATACTCTTCGGAAATATTCATTACCGATGATATCCATGAATGTCATTTTCAGTCTCCTTTTATACCTTTATATAACACAAACTAATTATATTGTATGATGTGATAATTTCAAATATTTTCTTTAAATAAAAAGACATCCGGGGCGTGCCGAATGTCTCTGGTTAGTCATTTAACTGTAAGCTCATATAAGCATTCACGTCTCTCTTCATCAGACTGCTTGTTTTTCCTGCCACCGTACTCGTCCTTTAATGTAAATCCCAGTTTCTCCATTACTCGCTTTGATGCTGTATTCTCTGAGTCGCAGTGGGCGATAAAGTGTTTAATGCCAATTATATTTATGGCATAATCAAGCAGTGCCTTTGCAGCCTCCGGTGCAAATCCGTGGCCATGGTATCTCTTGTTGATCAGCCATCCGAATTCACCGGACTGCCTCTCATCATCAAGATAAATACTGACTGCACCTATGTGCTTTCCTTCATAAAAGACGGCCATCTCATAATAAGAGGGATTGTCTTTTTTTATTTCTTCTTCTGCGCCTTTCAGGTAGCCTATCGTTTCCTCAATGCTGTCATTGGGGAGCATCAGCATGTATGTGGTATTCTCAGGGTCTGACGCATATTCGTGTGTCGACTCAAGATAGTCCATACACATGGGCTTTAGGGTGAGGCGTTTGGTTGTGAGTGTTAGAGTTGTTGATGCATCATCGATTGCTTCATACTGCTTTGCTAACATCTTGATATCCTCCCATGTCTGTGCTTTAAATAAACGTGCCCTTTTGTCTATATTGTAAGCCTTATCAACATCTGTAAGGGATGCTGGATTATCTTTGCTTTTCTTTATAGTTATTGATACCCACATAGTACCAACGTCTTCTATTTATTGTAATTGAGTTCCTTTTTATGAATACTCTCCCCAATCTCCTGATTCATCTACAAAGATACTTAATTTTTTCATAACTCTCAAAAAAAATGACGGGCGTCCCGCCCGTCTTCATGTGGACCTGAATCTTTCGATCAGCCCCAAGTAATATTATAGTAACAAGTGACCAGCAGATTTACAAGTATTTTTTCTTTTTATTTATCAATAATATATTTCACACAATTCGATAATATCTTGCCTTGTCGTTTCTTAGACCCCTGTGATAGTTGAAACCAACGGCATCGTTGCAACCGAAAGTACTGTTGTAAGTGCAATACCTTTTGAAGCCAGTTCGTATTCACCGTCGTACTGCTGCGCAAGCATTGCTGTCATACTTCCAACCGGTGTCGCAAGCATAACCATACATACAGCCATCATCATATTATCAAGACCGCAAAGCTTAAGAACAAATACACCGACTATCGGAATTAACATCTGTTTTATTAATGAAAACAGGATAATCTGACCATCAGACAAAAGACTCCTAATGTTTATCTTTGAAAACGAATCCCCTATAACAATCATTGAAAGTGGTGCTGTAAGTGCACTGAGTGATGTAATAACGTTTTCAACAATTGCAGGAACCCTGATTCTTGATAAGTAAATAATTATTGTAATTATGCAGGCAATAACACCTATGTTAAATACTCTTCCAAACTTATCCTTTGCCAAGATGCCCGAAGTCCCATTTCCCTCCTTAAGATTTTTTTCGTCTGTACCTTCTTTTTCATCTTTTTTCCTCATAGCCATTATTCCCCAAGTATAAATCAACACATTATACGGAATAACAAAGAATGATGCATATAAAAGAGCTTCACTGCCATAAACAGCTGAAATAAGAGGAAACCCCATAAATCCGATATTGGAAAATACCGTCATGACCATGAATGTGCCATACTCTTTTTTCTTGAGTCTGAGCGCTCTCACCAGAATAAACGAAAACAGAATCAACGCTATATAGACACTTACAGAAAGGATTGATACCATAACAAGATTACGGCCCTCAATAACTGTTTCTTTATTTATACTGGCTGACAGTATAAGGGCAGGATTGGCAACATTAACTACTATTCCCGATATTACTCTGCTGCCCTCATCATTCAATATTTTCTTCTTTCTGCATATAAAACCTATGATCATAATTACAAAAAGAATCGTCATCTGTTTGAATAAAATCATAATATGCATCCTCCATATTCGGAAAATAACAGAACCTGCCTAAGCAGGTTCATTTTTTTATTTCTTTATTTTGCAAATCGAGCAAAATCAAGACTGCTGATATCAAAGTCTGTATCTTCGCCAAGAACGATATGTGCCATCTGCTTTCCGGTAAACGGTGAAAAACAGATACCGTCTCCTTCATGTCCGGCGCAGATGTAAAATCCGGGGATACTGTCTACATCTGAAACGATGGGAAGATGATCAATAACAAACGGTCTTACACCTGAATAGGTTCTGATACATTTAATATCTGCAAGTTCCGGATAAAAACGCATGGCTCTCTCACATATTGCTTTTACGGTTTCAATTTCTGTTCTTGTGTCAAATCCTCTGAAGAGTCTGTTTCCGCCTACAAGAAGATTGCATGCACGTGTATACTCAAGGTTGAAAGCAATATTCTGATCTTCAACAAGTTTACTTACGTTACGCTTAAAGTTGATACCGTCAAATTTCGACATCATATAACCGTATTCAAGAATCTTGTTATTACAGAGTTTCTCACATTTCTCTGAAACCAGGTTTGTTCCTTTTCTGGGCTCAATTGGAATATCAAGTCCGACCAATTTACCGATTTCAGGAGCCCATACGCCTGCGCAGTTTATAATACGTTTTGTTTTAATTGTTCCATTATTTGTATCAATCGACTCTACTCCGTTATTTTTCGGATTCAGATTGATTCTCTTAATATCGCAGTAACTCATAACCTCCATACCAAGTTTCTTGCCTTCTTCAACAAAAGCAAAGCAAACTTTATATGGGCTGACTGCAATACATCCTGATGGCGGAGTATACAATGCTCCGAATATATCCTTTGAAATGTGAGGTTCCATCTCACAGAGTTCTTTATTTTCCACCATACGAAGAGGGTACCCGTCTGCATTCTGCTTTCTCATATATTCGGAAGCTGCTTCGAATTCAGGTTCTGTTTCACAGACATAGAGACATCCCTTTCGCTCGAACTCAAAATCGAAGTCAAACTTTTTTGCAAGTTCTTCATAATAATCGATACTGTACTGTCCCATCTTTGTATCAATTCCGGGCTGCTTATCACAGATAAGACCAACCGCATCGCAATGACTTGAAGATCCGCTTGCAATGTCTCCTTTTTCAAGAAGTAACGTTTTCAGTCCTCTGTCTGCAAGGTGATATGCGACAGATGTTCCTATAGCACCTGCACCAATTACAACTGCATCATATTCTATAGACATAAACATTTCCTCCTTCCTATTCAACAATTCCTTTGGCCAAATCTCCAAAAGCAATTGGTCTGATTGGCGGTCTTGCCGATGATGTACCTACTTCCCAGGGCTTCGCTCCAAGCTCCTGTGCAATAATCTGCTGTACCATTTTCTCACATGTTCTTCCCTGGCAAAGCCCCATCCCGGCTCTTACCCTTCTTTTAACACCTACTACATCGCGGGCGCCCTGATGAATAGCCTCTTTTATTTCAGCCACTGTAACTTCCTCACAGCGACATACAATCATATCATCACTAAAATATTCTGCCATACTAATCGCCTCCTATAATCGCTTGATACTTCTGACTTCATCAGCATATTCTTTTGGTATCTCTACAGTTACAACCGGTGTATGATCAAATGCAGGTGGATTTACTACCTTTACTACTTTTGCGCTGCACACAGGTTCACCTTTGCGGTTAACCGCCGTAACTTCCATATCGGTTTCCGGTGTAGGAATGTATTCATATGGAAATGCCACTGTCGCTGTTGTCTCTGAATACGCTTTATTGACAATAAAGATTGCGAGTCCGGGACATTTTGAAACACATACACCACAGCCGGTGCACTTATCATGAGAACATGTCGGCAGGTTGGTAATAGGATCACCTATACTTATTGCACCGAACTTACATGCTGCCTCACATGGATTACAGGGAATCTCCTGAACACACTCAATTACAGCAACCGGTCCTTTTTCATAACGCTCCTTTGAAGGAAGCTTCTGGATTTCATTCAATTCTTCAAATTCCAAATAACCTGTATTAACTAATGCCATAAGACATCCCTCCTAATCCATCTCAACTGCAACCGCAATTTTCTCTTCATATTCAGCAAGAATATTATTCTTTTCAAGCTGTCTTCTCTCTCCAAATGGCCCCATTCGGAGAGCCTCAAGACGCTTCCAGATTTCAATACGCATCTTCTCTGCTTCTTTAGGTTCAATCAGACCAAGAGATTCAACTGCCGAGATACCGGCAATCTTTCCTTCTTCAAGAGCAGTATTAGCTTCCTCTACGCCTGTTGCATCACCGGCAACATAAACTCCTTTTCTGGAAGTTTCCATCTTGTCATTGTGAAGAGGAATAAATCCGCCAAACGGTCCGTTAAATGTAAGCTGACATTTTTCAAGCTTAACCATATCCGTAGCAGGTTTTAATCCTGCTCCGATAGTTACCGTATCAGCTTCAATCTCCTGCTCGGTTCCCGGAATCGGCTGGAATTTATCATCAACCTTTGCGATAACAACCTTACATACCGTACCGTCTTCACCAGGTATTGCTTCAACAACAGTATGCTGTGTATAGATAGGAACGCCTGCTCTTCTGATTTTTGCGGCATGAACGGCATATCCGCCGATTTTTGGCGCAGCCTCAATCAGCGCTACCACATCGCATCCTGCCTGCATAAGCTGATAAGAAACAATCAAACCAACATTACCTGATCCAACCATGACAATTTTCTTGCCGGGTTTTACATGATTTACATTAATCATGGTCTGAGCTGCACCGGCCCCCATTACACCGGGTGTTGTCCAGCCTTTAAACCTTACAACATTTTCACTCGCACCCGTGGCTATAATCAGTTTCTTGGATTTCATAGTAATAACCTCTTTACTATCTCCATCCGTACCTTTTTCAATTGCAATAAGATTTCCCGGGAATGCTCCGATAACCGTACTCTGAAGCCAAATCTCCACTCCCACGCTCTCCGCTTCTTCAAGAAGCTTCTTTCCTATATCAAACCCTCTTGTTCCGGATCTGTGAGCACTTGATCCAAAAAATTTATGAATCTGCTTAAACAGCTGTCCGCCGGGCTTCATATTCAAATCCACTAAAAGTACGTCAGCTCCTGCTTTGGCAGCTTCAATCGAAGCGGCAAGACCTGCCGGACCTGCACCTACTACTACGACATCTCTCTCTAACATAACAATAACCCTGCCTTTCTACATAAAATGCACTTCTGAGATATAAGGTTATTTAAGGCCATCCTGAGTCAGTATTGTCATGCCTGCTTTGACAGGAGTAATACACGTTCTGACATTGGCCTTTCCATCCACTACCATGGAACAGTCTGAACACTGTCCAATCCCGCAAAACAAACCTCTGGGTTCATGTTTCTTAACGGTATATCTGTTGACCCTTATGCCTGCAGCAAGGAGAGCCGCAAGGATAGGTTCGCCTTCATATGCATCTATTTCTTCTCCGTCCACTGTGATTTTTACTTTTTTTTCTTTTTTCTCTACATCGAGAATACAATGCTGATCGACTCTAATGCACATACAAACACCTCTCTTATCTGATTATTTGAAACCGGATACAGCCTGACGCCTTTGCCAGACCGGTATCCGGCCCAAAAGCATTAGTAATTTACTAAACCATTACTGCAGTGAATTCCATTTCCACGAGACATCCGTCAACCATCTTCACACACTGTGTACAACAACGAGCCGGGAAATTCCCTTCCTCAAAATATGTTTTATATACAGCGTTCATCTCCGGAATCAGGTTAATATCGGAAATATAGATTGTTACTCTTGCAACATCAGCCATTGATGCACCTGCAGCTTCAAGGACAGCCTTTGCATTCTCCATTGTCGCCTTAGTCTGCTCCGTCATTCCGCCGGGAACCATTTCTCCGGTTTTGTCTGTTCCGATCTGTGTTGTAAAAATCATGTTTCCCATCTTTACACCAAGTGCATAAGGTCCATGACACTCACCACATTTTTCACTTGTAATCTGAATTCTTCCCATATTTTTTTCCTCCTTAAAATATATTAAAAGATGATATCTACATCTTTATTAACAATTGTGCTGGGCTTAACCTTCTTTGAAAAGCGCTGAACAAGCTGTTCAAGTGCTCTCCTTCTTCCGTCATAGAATGAATCTTCCGAAATAAATGCTGCATGCGGTGTGATAACTATATTTTCCAAGTCAAATAATTCTGAAGTTTCATTAGCCTCGTCTTCTATAACATCGATTCCCGCGCCTTTTATCGTTCCCGTTTTAAGAGCTGAAACAAGTGCCTTCTCGTCTACCACCGAACCTCTCGCCGTATTAATAAGAAAAGCTTCTTTCTTCATAAGTGAGAGTTCCTTCTCACCTATGAGATGATAAGTAACATCTTTTATTAACGGGCAGTGAAGTGATACAAAATCAGATTCCTTAAGCAGCTGCTCAAGTGTCTCCGCTTTTTCACATCCGTATTCGGCAAGAAATTCCTTTGTCTTTGTAGGCGCATATACAAGTATCTTCAAACCAAGTGCCTTAAGCACGGGGACCATCTTCTTTGGTATCTCTCCAAAGAAAACCATTCCAAATTTTTTACCGGTCATTCGATACGTCTTATATCCCAAAAGCGGATCCCACTTTCCCGATCTCACGGTTCTGTCATAAAACGAAATCTTTCTGACAAGATCAATCAACATACCTATGGCATGTACAGATACTTCCTCTGCACAGAAGCCGGGAATATTGGTTACGGATATACCTTTCTCGGTAGCTGCTTTTATGTCCACGTTGTTATAACCGATTGACTGTAAAGAAACCTGTTTAAGGGTAGGGCAGCTGTCCATTACCTCAGCGGTAACCGATTCATATTCAACCACAAGACCTTCTGCTTTAACCTCGTTTATATGAGACACGAAATTCTCCGTACCTTTGGGATCCTTTATTTCAATAAGCTCAATATCCGATATTCCCCACTCCTTAAGAAGACTGTTTTCATAATCAAGATTGTCATCAATGTTGTAATATAAAACCTTTGCCATAATATTCACCTCTTTCAGTATGTTTTTTACCGCCCTTTTAAAGTTCCGCCAATGATTCCTCAAGAATCCTGAGTCCCTCATCTATTTCTTCTTTCTTGACATTAAGCGGTGTTGCGAATCTCATTCCGTTGCCATGAACACCACAGTTTCGTGTAAGCATGTGTCTCTTGAAACATCCCGCTTTAACCTTTGCCCAGATTTCAGGCGCCGGTGTTCCGTCCTCATATGCAAATTCTATGGCTGTCATAAGACCGAGACCTCTTACGTCATAGATAATGGGATATTTCTCCTGAAGTTTTTTAAGTTCAGCTCTGAGATACTCTCCCATCTCATTTACATTTTTAAGAAGCGAACCATCTTCAAACTGATCGAGTACAACGCATCCTGCTGCAGCTGCCACAGGGTTGCCGCCAAATGTGGTTCCATGTGTACCGACAGGCCATCTCTCGGCTATCTCGGGTTTTGTAATAACAGCGCTCATCGGAAGCCCTCCTGCAATGGCTTTTCCGCAAGTCATAATATCGGGAATAACATCAAAGTGCTGTGATGCCCACATCTTTCCGGTTCTTCCAAAACCTGCCTGAATCTCGTCATATATAAGGAGTATTCCGTTCTCATCACATATTTTTCTTACTTCCTGCATGAATTCCTTTGGAGGTACAACATATCCGCCTTCACCCATAACAGGTTCCATATAGATGTATGCAACATCCTCAGGACACACAATATATCTCAGCAATTTCTTAAGTTCGAATAATGCATACTCACCGCGCTTATCTGCTTCTATCTCCGGTGGACAAAGATCACGGCCGGGGTATGGAGCAAAATATACATTACCCATTAACCCTTCATAATGCTTTCTATATTTTGAATTGGAGCCTGTAATTGATGTGGCTCCACACGTACGTCCATGGAATGAACCCATAAATGCTATTCCCGCAGATCTTCCCGTATACGACATTGCCAGTTTAAGAGCCGAATCTGTAGCTTCCGCTCCGCCGTTTGAAAAGAATACTGAGGTTAATCCCTCAGGTGCTGCACAGGCCAGCTTTTTTGCCAGCATAAGTGTTGACTCATAATTGACAAGGTTGAATGATGCGTTAACAAGGTTATCTGCCTGTTTTTTTATCGCTTCGACGATAGGCTCAAAGTTGTGCCCCATTGCATTTACTGCAATACCCTGTACGAAATCCAGATACTTCTCACCGTTTACATCCCAGAGGTAACAGCCCTTTGCTTTCTTGGCAATAAGGTCTGTGTGTTTGTAAAAAACGGGATTGAGATACTGTTTAAAATCTTCAAATTTCATTACTTCTGCCATGATTAAAATCCTCCTTGAAAAATATATTTGCATTCATTCAGTAATTGTTTTGTCAGTTATCTTGAGTGAATGTAATTAACAATTAATGATTGGCTTTATTTAAAATGTCATATACATCTTCACGTCTTACTTTTACGGGATTTACAGCCAGGAGCCTGTATGCCATCGTTCCGTCTACTATTGTGTCAAACATATCCGGTGTGACAGGAATAGCCAGATCCTTTAAGGAATCGGGTATCCTGAGATCCGACGCCATCTGCTTTACGGCTTTAACCGCCAGTTCCGCACCATCTCTTTCCGACAACCCGGATACATTTTCTCCGAGAAGCTCCGCAACCTTTTTGAATTTCCCGGGATTACCCGGCAGGTTCATTTCCATTACATAGGGGAGAAGCAGAGAGTTGCCAATTCCGTGAGGTGTGTGAGCAATACCTCCCATTGCCTGTGATATACCATGAACGGCGCCAAGTCCTGCATTCAGAAAAGCTGCTGCCGCAAATATACTTGCAAGTGCCATATTGCTTCTGGCCTCAATATTTGTCGGATTAAACATTGCAGTCCTTATATTCTCACCTATCACTCTGATAGCTGTTTCTGCATACATATCGCTGACCGGCTCTGCATTTAACGAAACATATGCTTCAATTGCATGTGTCAATGCGTCCATACCTGTACTTGCCGTAATCATCGGAGGCATTCCGATATGCATAAGCGGATCTACTATAGCTGCCAGCGGCATGAGATATTCATGGGTTACGGAAAGTTTTATATTATTCTGATTGTCAGTAATAACAGAAGCCGCTGTAACCTCTGAGCCTGAGCCTGCTGTAGTCGGTACTGCAATTAGAGGAAGAGGTCTGTTTGTTACTGTCTTTGTTCCTCCAAATAAATACTCTCTCACTGAACCCTCATTAGTCACCAGCATACACATTGCTTTACTCGTATCAATTGAACTGCCTCCGCCAACGGCAACAACACCATCTGCACCTGACTCAATTAAAATATCTCTGGCCTCGTCAACCGCCTCTATCGGGGGATCGGCAATAGCATTGTCAAAAACACAATAATCTACTTTTTGGTTATCAAGTCCATTAATCAGGTTCTTAAAACCCTCCGTTCCGGCAATACCCTGGTCGGTCACAACCATTACTTTCTTTATTCCGAACTGCTCAAGAACCGGTTTTAAGTTAAGCGATGCTCCTTCTCCGAAAATTATTTTTGTTGGAAGTTTGAAAATAAAATCCTTCATACTGTGTCCTCTTTTCCTGATGGAATTGTTTAATAAATCAAATGTATTTTTACAGACCTAGATATGCTTTCTGAATTTCGTTATCCTTCATCAGATCCTTTGCATTTCCCTCTCGGATTATCTGACCGACTTCAATAATGTATGCCCTGTTTGCAGCTGTCAGTGCCATGTTGGCATTCTGCTCGACAAGAAGTATTGTCGTATGCTGTTCTTTATTGATTTGTCTGATTATGTGGAATACATCTTCGACAATTACGGGAGCCAATCCCATTGAAGGTTCATCCAAAAGGAGAAGCTTGGGTTTTGCCATAAGCGCTCTGGCCATAGCCAGCATCTGAAGTTCGCCACCCGAAAGTGTTCCACTTATCTGCTTCATTCGTTCTTTAAGTCTTGGAAACAACTGATAAACCCATTCCTTATCTTCTTTAATTGAGTTTTTGTCATTTCTGAGATATGCTCCGATATCAATGTTCTCCGAAACAGTAAGAGTTGGAAATATTCCTCTGCCTTCAGGAACCTGAGATATACCGGCAGCCACCAGCTTATATGCGTCAGGACCTACTATGTTTTTGCCGCAGTATTCGATTTCACCGCTTTTAGGTTTAAGCAATCCTGAGATTGTATGCATCGTAGTTGTCTTTCCCGCACCGTTGGGTCCGATAAGTGCAACTGTTTCACCCTCATCAACATGAAAGGAAATTTCTTTCAATGCAGGTACTACGCCGTAATTTACAGATAAATTTTTTACCTCTAATATCCTGCCCATACCTAAGCCTCCTTTCTGTCAGTGTCATCTTCATCATCACCATCCTTGAATTCTCCGGAACCAAGATATGCTTCAATAACTCTCTGGTTTGTCTGTATCTCAGCCGGTTTACCTTCAGCGATTTTCTGACCGTGATCAAGAACGATTATCCGGTCCGATATTCCCATAACAAATTTCATATCGTGTTCAATAATCAGAACCGTGACATTCATTTTTTCCGTGATGTAATGGATTACATCCGTCAGTTCTTCCTTTTCAAAGTTGTTCATTCCGGCACCGGGCTCATCAAGAAGCAACAACTTTGGTTTTGTAGCAAGTCCTCTTGCAATCTCAAGAAGTCTCTGCTTTCCATAAGGCAGTGAAGTTGCCATTTCTGACTCCATCTCCTTAAGTCCGACTATATCGAGAAGTTCCATGCATTCTGCAATCACCTGTCGTCTTCTTTTATTAGCTTTCCCTGGTCTGAACAATGCTGTCAAAAAACTTTCGCCATTACATTCCGGATGTGCAATTAAAACATTTTCAAGTACCGTCATGCTCTTTACAAGACGAATATTCTGAAATGTTCTTGCTATTCCAAGTTTTGTTCTTTCATGTGCTTTGAGTTTCGTAATGTTCTTATGATCGAAAAAGATATTGCCCGTAGTGCAACGATATACTCCCGTCAGCAGGTTAAACAGCGTCGTCTTACCGGCTCCGTTAGGTCCGATAAGCGATAGCACTTCTCCCTTCTTCTGAACAAGATTGACACTGTCAACAGCAACCAGTCCGCCGAATTTTATTGTTACTTCTTTTGTCTCAATAATTTCATTCATATACCACTGCCTCCTTTATCGTTGCTCTAAAGCAGGTTATTTTTTCTGACTCCTTCAAATGCTTTTATCTTATATTCATTAAGCATTCTGTTAGATCGTGACCAGATTCCTTCAGGTCTGAAAATCATCATTACAACCATAAGTGCTCCATATAAAACCATTCTGTATTCCGAAAATGTTCTGAGGACTTCCGGAAGTGCAGTGAGAAGCACTGCGCCAATTATTGAACCCGGTATTGAACCCATACCTCCAAGGACCACCATTGACACCATTTTGATTGACTCGGCATATGCAAATGAAGTCGGTGAAATCATTCCCATATACACTGCATAGAAACTTCCAATGAAAGCTGCCATTCCACCGCCGATTGCAAATCCCCAGAGTTTATATTTGATAACATTAAGTCCGAGAGCTGTTGCAGCTATGTCATCTTCATTTACGACCATCATGCACATTCCAAATCCGGAATTGTTAAAACGTTTCATAAATATGATGAATATTGCAACTATGATTGCGATGAAGTAAAAGTATGCCTGCTTGCTGCTTATCTCATATCCGAATATCACCGGATCGGGAATATTGGGAATACCTGCAGGGCCCTTGGTTATATCAACCTCATTTGTTAAAAACAATCTGAATACTTCACCAAATCCAAGTGTAATAACAGCAAGATAATCACCTCGAAGTTTTAAGGTCGGGAAGCAAAGAAGCATTGCAAATACACTTGTAAGCAAGGTACTGATTATCGTTGCCTGAAAAAAATTTACATTCTGCTGAGTCATCAGCAACGTTGTAATATAAGCTCCCATTCCATAGAAACATACATGTCCGAGCGAAAACTGTCCCGACCAGCCTATGATGAGATTCAGTGATAATGTAAGACACGCATATATGCTGCAAAGAATAAATATGTGCAGTACGTAATTGTCCTGAATGATATAAGGTGCTCCTATCACTAAACCGATAAGTAAAATAAGTAAAATTATTCGCTGAAGCTTTGATAAGTGGATATTTTTTAGTTTCGAAGATAATGATTTAATCTTTTCCATAGCATTTCCTCCTTAAACCTTATCAATATGCTTTGCACCCATAAGTCCGGATGGTCTGAAAATCAGTATTACAATCATTATCAGGAAAGCGAACGCATCTCTGTATTCCGGTGATATGTAACCTGCTCCGAGACATTCAATTATGCCTATAACAAATCCTCCGAATACCGCACCCGGGATTGATCCGATTCCACCAAGTATTGCTGCCGCAAATGCTTTCATACCAAGCAGATAACCCATCGTCGGATAAACTGCACTGTAATACACTCCAATCAGTATTCCTGCCACTCCGGCCATAAATGCTCCGATAGCAAATGTTCCTGAAATGATAAAGTTTGTATTAATCCCCATAAGCTTTGCATTTTTTACGCTTACGGAACAAGCTCGCATCGCAATACCTATCTTTGTTTTGTAAACCAGTATGTAGAGAATAATTAACATCACTGCCGTAACTGCCAGAATAAGAATCTGAAGGTTGGTTACCGTAAGACCTTTAATGTTATATGATACAGATTTAATTGCCTTAAACTGTCTTGTCACTGATCCAAAAATAAGCTGAGCAAGATTTTGAAGAAATGTAGACATTCCCAGCGCACTTACAAGCACAGCCATTTTTCTGTTTCCTGACTTGATTGGTCTGTAAGCAACTCTTTCAACACTCATACCAAGTATTGCTGCAAACAATGCTGCCAGAATAACCATTACAATTACCGGCATATTTAAATGTATTGAAAGAATCAGACCTATAAATGTTGCAAACATCAGCACATCTGCATGAGCCCAGTTAACTATCTGAAGAACTCCATAAACCATGGAATAGCCAAGTGCAACCATCGCATATATTCCACCTACTATTAATCCATTTAATAAATGCTGGAAAAACATATGAACACCTCCTTACTTGGACTTACGTTCCTCATATAACTGTTTAATTATTTCCACGCATTTATCTCTGCCCCAGGAAACTGAGTTGAGACAAATGTCGTAGTTAACAGGATCAGTCCAAACACGTCCACCTGTGTAATATTTGTAATAATCCGATCGATATTTATCGGTTTTATTTATCATTCTGATAGCTTCCATCTCCTCTACACCCATTCGATTTATGATTGAACGGACGCAGGATGTCATCGGCGCATCAATATAAACTCTTATTACATTCTGTTTGTCCTTTAATATATAATCCGCACATTTTCCGACAATTATGCAGCTTTCTGTCCTTGCCAATTCTTCAATAATCTCTCTCTGTATGTGAAACAGATTGTTATCATGTGTAAATTTTTTATCTGATGCCTCAACCTTGTAATTAACAGGTACCGATCCGAACATCTTCTTTAAAAATGACTGTTTAAGTTTTTCATCAGTTTCTTCGAATAACACTTTGCTTATTCCGCTTTTTTCGGAAGCCATGTTAATAATTTCTTTTTCATAACAGGGAATTCCCAGTTGTTCTGAAAGCTTTACCGCTATTTCTTTTCCGCCACTGCCGAATCCTCTGGCAATTGTGATTACTACATGTTTCATTCCTGTCACCTCCTATATGAATCCTTCATAAGGCCTCTGTGCTACAGATGAATGAAGCCATCTGATAAGAGTTATAAAATCAAATACCGGAAGTCCTACTTCTTTTTGTATTGCCGCTGCATAAGGCGGCATATCACTGCATTCAAGAAGAATCGCCGCAATATCATCATTTTCCGTAACCGTTTCAATAGCTTTCCCCACAACATCGGCTCTAGCCTGGTCGTTATCCCATTCTCCCCAGTTCTTTATGACGCAGGAGAAGTTATCTGTAGATGCAAGATCTTTTATAACAAGTCTTTTCTCCATCTCCTCAGTAATTCCACAGTTATCTAATAGCCTCCTTGTAATTGATTTCTCATCCGCCGTGAGAATTGCCAGTTTCTGATCCGGTTTTAAAATTGATAATACCCATGGAACCTGCATAAGACTGGATAATGCCACAGGGACTTCAAACATCTTAGCCATATCCTTTTGGTAATTTCCAAAGAATCCACATGCTCCGCTTATGGCTCGTACGCCTTCCTTCATAAGGGTTCTGCATGCTTCTTCTATTGCAGCCTGTACTTTACCGTCACAGGCAAACAATTCATCGCAGTTTATATTTTTTACGGGAATCATTCTTACAGGAAAAGGATATGTACTTGCGTTTACCACATTGCCCGGCATTAAAGGATAGAAAACATCTTCTATATAAATAATGCCTATAGGATAGCCCGCGATATTCTGGCCTTTTTTCATTTTGATATGAATGCCGTCATTAGATGAATTCAATAATCCGTACTGATATTCTTTTTCCATATGCCCCTCCTTTAATCCTCAGGAGGATGCCCTTTCACACATCCTCCTGATTCATTTTTTACTGAATAAAGTCTTTGTTTGTTAATCCGAAGATTTAATCAAGAAGAGTAAATTTACCGTCTACTATCTCAAACATAAGCTCATCCTTTGAACTGTTACAGTTTTCAAAAGTATATGTTCCGCAAACACCTTCATATGTGATCTTTGAGATCTGTTCGTTGATACTCTCTCTTGTAAGTTCACCGTCACAGCTTTTCATAGCTTCGATTACAATTGATGTTGCGTCATATGCTGATGCAGCCCAGTTGCCGGGTTCATATCCGTATTTCTCTGTGAATTCCTTTACGAAAGCCTTTGCCTTTTCTGACTGTTCCTTATCAAATTCACCCTGTACATAAACGCCTTCGGTATTGTAACCAAGAAGAGCAGGTGCATATCCGCCGTTACCACAAAGGACTGTCATATCGCCACATCCGTAATCACTTCTCTGATCACAGATAAGACCCTGTTCTGTTACACATCCTGCAATAAATATTGCTTCTGCTCCTGAAGCGGCTGTTGCAGTAAGCTGTGTTGAGTAATCTACAGTTTCTCCATATACATATGTCTGAACCGTAACTATCTCGATTCCAAGCTCGCCACACTTATCGGTAAATGCTTCTGCAATTCCAAGACCGTAGTCATCATTCTCGTAGAACAATGCAACCTTTGTAATGTCTCTGCCGTAGAAAAATTCTGCTGCATATGATCCGCAATCCGAATCGTTTGGTGCAGTTCTGTAGAAGTAATCGCTGCATCCCGTAAGAGCGGGTGTTGTAGCCACGGGACTGATTGCAGGAAGACCGCCTTCCTTATATGTATCAACCTGAGCCAACATACATGAACTGTTGTAAGAAGAAATAACAGCCAGTATTTCTTTCTTATCTACGAATTTATTTGCAATCGATGCTGCCGAGGTTGGTGAGCCTTCATCATCTTCCTGGACAAGAAGTATTTCTGTTCCATTAATTCCTCCTGCTGCATTTGCCTGTTCAATCGCAAGATTTATTGCATCTACACATGTCTGTCCGTCAGCTGCGATTGTTCCGGTAAGTGGGAACGATGCACCGATTGTGATGGTACTTCCTGCTGAATTTCCCGCTGAACTTCCTGATGCACTTCCGGTTTCACCGCAACCTGCAAGCAACACTGTTGCCATGATCAGTGCAATCATAATCATTAGAAGTTTTCTTGTCTTAAACTTTTTCATGTTTTTTTCCTCCTAATCTGTTTTTTACCGTTGGCCATTAGTTATATACAAAAGGCGCATTCCAAACCTCAGCTTAGAATGCGCCTTTGCAAACCGTATTTATAAGTAACTTGCTTGTTTATTCTTTTAAATTAAATGTA
>JAEEGH010014615.1_pt1 | contig 17202 bp, 16 predicted proteins | sample 9134181 | NCBI WGS metagenome assembly JAEEGH01 (sample SAMN16246544, study PRJNA631951) | gut metagenome | biome: gut microbiome; feature: rumen; material: DP-attached | host: Bos | place: Iran: Karaj | collected 2018-10
GCCTTCAAGCTGAAGGACATCCGTGGTCTTTTCGCATCCACGTAATACTTCCAGCCCTTGCACAAACTTTTCAGCGGCTTCCTCTGACTGGCGTTCCTCGCGCAAGCGGGCACCTTCTTCATATAGAGACTCAGCGTGTTCCACCCGTTTGGTTTGGGTGTTGCAAGCAATCAGCATAACACTGATCAAAACGATGATTGGTAGTCGTGTTCTCATTTTTCGAATGGTTGTTGATGCAAAATTAAAGAGAAAAACAACTTGTCAAGGGGTTTACGGAGAGATAGCGGGAAATGTCCCTATCATTTTGAGATGTCCAAGTAGATAGACATTGATTTTCATTGAGTTATAGCTTGGCAGGATTTGGTTTTGTCCTTACCTTTTTACCCCACACTACGCTCCCCACACTGCGCTATCGCTTGTGTGGGGTTACTGAGAGTTCGTGCCTTCGGCACGTTCGGGATGCTTATGTTTTTATTACGGAAAATGATTTATCTTTGTAAGCGAAAAAGTTCATCATGGAAGAAATCATCACTTTCCTCACTAACGTGCTCCACAACAATAACCGCGAGTGGTTTCATGAGCACAAACAAGAATACCAAAACGCCCAGGCGAAGTTCAACACCATCGCCGAGCAAATCATAGAAGGCGTGGCACAGTTCGACCCCGACATGCAGGGCTTGACGCTGAAAGACTGCACCTACCGCTTTTACCGCGACACTCGTTTCTCATCAGACAAGCGGCCTTATAAGACCCATTTCGGGGTGTTTGTGTGCAAAGGCGGCAAGAAGTCGATGCTCAGCGGCTACTACTTTCAGGTACAGCCAAGAGAGTCTGAGGATTATTTTAGCGGCAACATGCTCTGCACCGGGATGTATATGCCTTATCCTGAGACATTAAAGAACGTCAGGGAAGAAATCCTTTACAACGGCGACCCCCTTGAAAAAGCCATTAAAAAAGCCAAAGGATTCACTTTGGACACCCACAGTGCCCTAAAAAGGGTTCCCAACGGCTATCCCAAAGACCACGCCTACGCAGAATTCCTCAAACAACGCGACTGGCTATTAATAAAGGAGGTGGATGACAAACACCTCTATAGTCCCAACCTCGTGGAATGGGTGCTGGATGAGTTCAAGAAGACCAGGGATTTTTGCCAGTGGCTGAATCGAGTTGAGAGTTAGACCTCACCCCCCGGCCCCCTCTCCACAGTGGAGAGGGGGAGCGTTCTACCCAGGGTTTCTACCGAGATTAAACCCCTAACGGGGTAGCTCCCTCTAAATTCTAAATTCTTAATTCCAAATTCTCTTTCTACCGAGATTAAACCCCTAACGGGGTAGCTCCCTCTAAATTCTTAATTCTTAATTCTCCTTCTTCCGAGGTTAAACCCCTAACGGGGTAGCTCCCTCTAAATTCTAAATTCTAAATTCCAAATTCTCTTTCTACCGAGATTAAACCCCTAACGGGGTAGCTCCCTCTAAATTCCAAATTCTCCTCCTACCGAGATTAAACCCCTATCGGGGTAGCTCCCTCTAAATTCTAAATTCTTAATTCTTAATTCTCCTCCTACCGAGGTTAAACCCCTATCGGGGTAGCTCCCTCTAAATTCCAAATTCTCTTTCTACCGAGATTAAACCCCTAACGGGGTATCCCTTTAAATCCTCAATTCTCCTTCTACCGAGGTTAAACCCCTAACGGGGTAGCTCCCTCTAAATTCCAAATTCTCTTTCTACCGAGATTAAAACCCTAACGGGGTAGCTCCCTCTAAATTCCAAATTCTCTTTCTACCGAGATTAAAACCCTATCGGGGTATCCCTTTAAATCCTCAATTCTCCTTCTACCGAGGTTAAACCCCTACCGGGGTAGCTCCCTCTAAATTCTAAATTCTCCTTCTACCGAGATTAAACCACTAACGGGGTATCCCTTTAAATCCTCAATTCTCCTTCTACCGAGGTTAAGAGCTTGTCTATCACGTCGTTCACCACCCTGGCCTTGTGGTTTGACGGTATCATTTCCTCCAAAGTCAGCGGAAAAAGTGCAATTTCGTTTTGTGCGTACGATTTATATACTAAATTTGCCATCGTATTCGATTTTATTCCTTGTTTTATAATTCGCACTACAAATATAAGAAATAAATCGATACAAACAATGGTTATCTCGTTATTTTTTAACATGATAACCATTTTTTTCTTATCAAAAAATAAAAAAAGAGGATGACTACTTTTTAGTCACCCTCAGCTCCCTCTAAATTCTAAATTCTCCTTCTACCGAGATTAAACCACTAACGGGGTAGCCCTTCCCTTGGCAGGGTTTTTGTTTTAGGAACACAAAAACCCGTCATTATGGATTACGTGCTATTACTCATCACATTTGCGGGAGCTATTATCTCTGAGCTGCTCTCCATTTATGCAGATATGATTGGCTGCAAGACCTTCCTGAAAAAACTGTGGCCCGACAAATCAGATCGTTTCTATTTCATCATCGATGCCTTGCTCATGCCTTTCATCGGCACTGCACTGGCCTATTTCATCATGGAACCCGAAAGCATGAAGACTGCCTTCTGCGCGGGACTCACCTGGTGCGGCACCCTGCAAACCCTCGGCCTCACCCTGAAGTCAGAAACAGTAACCACCACCAAGGAATCAGGAGGAAAGACCACCGTCTCCACCACCACCAAAACCACCAAGAAAGTCTAATTCAAAAACTTTGAATGCCATGAAAACCCTTATCTATAGCGTCATCGCAGCCACCGTCGTGCTTGCCGCCTGCTTTTTAAATAGCTTGGTCTGTAAAACAAGGACCAAAAAGAACCAAAAAACAACGCTTCTTATCCTGCCTCTCTGCATCCTGCTGCTGTTCATCGCTTTGTTTGTCGGAGCCGGCATCAGCCGCAACCATATCAAAAAAGAACTGGAGGTGATGCAGGTAGAAAACAACAAACGGCATCTCAACGATGACGCCCGCCTGAAAAAAATAGAATTACGGAACCGCGATATCAGCTGGATTATTGGTCCGGATGAGGAAATCACAAAAGAGATTGAAGCACTTCGTAATCAATGATAAAAAAGACTATCTTTGCCGCATCTTAATTGATGCATCATGAAAACGAAATCACTCCTTGGGGCAGCCATGATTATGGTATTGGCCGCCTGCACAAGCCACAAAGAACCTCAATTCAATATCAAGGTGAACCTTGCCAACGCCGATGGGCAGACCGTCTATCTGCAACGCGACGGTCAGGTGCTCGACTCGGCAGTCATCCAGAACTGGGACGCCGAGTTCAACACCCCGATTCGCACCGACAACGAGATGTATGCCATCATGCTCAAGCAATGGCGCCGTCCTGTGTCGTTCTTCACCGACAACAAAGACCTCTACCTCGAAGGCGACGCACAGAATCCTAACAACATCGCCATCAAAGGTTCCGAGACGCAAGCTCGACTCGATGCTTTCACTGAGGGTTTTCATGCGTTGGATGCCAAGCTCGACTCCATCGGCCAACAACTTCAGGAAGCCAAAGACGCAGGCAATCTGGAACTCGCCGAGCAGCTGAAACAGCAGTATGAAGACGCAGAAGAAATACAGAAGATGTATTGCTTCGACTATGTTTGGGAAAACCCCAAAGACCCCGTAGCGCATTATGTGCTTTACCGTTACAAATGGGCCTTCGGACCTTGCGAGATGCGCACGATGATCGACAACATCCATCACGCCGACACTGCCCTTACCTCGGGTAATTTGAAACTCGCCGAAGACTATGTGGCAAAGCTGGAACGCGTGCAAGCCGGACAGCCGATGATTGACTTTACACAGAACGACCCCGATGGCAACCCTGTGACGCTTTCCCAACTCGCCGAAGGTAAGCTTTTGTTGGTTGACTTCTGGGCATCCTGGTGCCCCGACTGCCGCAAGGAGAACCCCAATGTGGTAGCTGCTTACCAGAAGTTCCACGACAAGGGTTTCGACATCTTGGGTGTCTCGTTCGACACCAACAAAGAAGCTTGGCTTGCCGCCATCGAGAAAGACGGCCTCACATGGAACCATGTCTCCGACCTGCAAGGCTGGGGTAATGCCGCCGGCGCCCTCTACTCCATCGCTTTCATCCCTCAAAACGCCTTAATCAAAGACGGCGTGATTGTAGCCCGTAACCTGGAAGGGGAAGAGCTGATGCGGGAAGTTGAACAACAGTTGCAGCAATAAGAAAGTTAGCTTCCTTTTTTATATTAGTTCACAAGTTTGTGGACCACAAAATTGTGGTCCACAAACTTGTGAACTCATTCTTGTTTTTTGGAGTTCCTGTATTCCGAAAAGCACTTGAAGAAATCATAATCCAGCAGATCGCTGATTTTCAGCAGCATGTCGGTATATATCCATGGACGGTTCAGAACCTTGTAGATGTTCTGTCGGGAGTAACCCAACTGTTTGCCGAGCCAAGTGATGGTACGCCCTTGCAACTGAAGCACCTGCTTGATGATATGTCCGATGTGAGGTTCCTCCATAAGGTGGTTTTCTTGCGAAGCCAAAGATACTGATTTTTTTAACATGTTTTAATACACTCTCAAGGAAACTTCACCACATTGGCAGTAACTTCTTTGAATTGAGGCATTGCCATGCCAATAGAAGCACCAATGTAGGTGGGGTCACACACAATGTATTTCACGCCGTCAACCATCAAATAGTCGCCGGTCACATTTCCTTTGAAACACACTGCCGTGGCAAGATGGCCAGGATAATGCAACAAGACCACTTCTAAGCCCATCAGCTCACGCACCAGATTAGCATACAAGATGGAACGATCCTCACAATCACTGTAAGGATAGAAGAATGTCTCATCGGGAAACAAAGGACGCTCATAACCAAATTGCTTGTCATCGGTGGCATAATCGAAGCCTGTTTGGACATAATTAATCAAAATGTTGGCCGCATCAGTTTCCGACTTGCCTTTGATGGCTTCCCGAAGCACAGGATACAGCGTCTTTTTCAGCCCTTCACTCAACGAGGCAGCCGAATAAAACTGCCAATAACTACTCAATGGGTAGGTATTATAAAAATCAATCAGATTCTTGTTGGTCTCCACGGTGGCTGAGACATTCGGATAACGACGTGAAGTCACCGTACGTTTCCCAACAGGAACCCATGCGAAATCCTGCTGCGACTGACTCAACGAGAAAGAGTGCTCTTTAGGGAACGCATGATCGAAAATGTTGAGACTTTGGCCTTTGAACGAGGGGTCCATCACATAGAAACGACCCCCTGCCAAATTATAGTAAGAACGCCTATAGATATACTCATCCGAGCCCAACAGCAGAATCAATCTTTCCTGGGAACGAGCGATGCGCACTTTGAATCCCGATTGTGTAAGGAGATACATGTGATACACCACCGATTCGTTGGTTTGCCCTCCACAACAAGTTTCGGCCACCGCTTTGGTGAGTTGATAGTAGGCCCAATCACACATCTGTCGTTTTTCTCGATATTCCAAACACTCAGCAAGGATGCGGTCGAAATACACATCATTCAGCTGTTCCCACAGTTCTGCCACATCGTTTTCTGTCACCGACTGGAGTTTCACAGGATGTTTGTCGTTGATAGTGAAGCCATACTGTGTGCCAAACATGGTCACATTCCTCAAAGAAGGAGCGGGAGTGTTCTGTGGCTGTGGCTTCGGTTTGATAGGGGCGATAGGTTGCGGCTTCACGATCGGTTTTGGAGCGATAGGTTTGTTAGCCGGGATGGGGTCAGCGGTAGGGCGTTTCTTGGGGTCCACGACAACGGGCTTAGGCGGCTCAGGTTTCCAAGGGATGTCTTCCTTGGGTTTAGCATCGAAAGAGTCCCAATGCTTTTTCATAAACTGGGCATATTCCTCGTTGATTTGTTTACGGAACGCCTCGAAGTCCTGGTCATTTTTTTGTTTGAATTGCTCAAAGCCACTGTTCGACTGGTTCAGGAACCGGTTCCATTCGTCATCCTCGGTCTGTCCCACGGCAAAAGCCGTGAGACATAAGCCGAGAAGGGTTAATAGACAGTGTTTCATGGTTATTCCTCGTTTACTACCAATTGCATATCGCCACGCACGGTTTCACCTGCGAGAACAACCACAGTCTTGGTATCTGTCTTATAAAGGGCATGACGGGCTTGTATTTTATACTGTCCAGCCTCCAAGTCGATGAACTCAAAGGTGCCGTCAATGCCAGTCGAGGCAGATCTGCCAGAAGGCGACAGGGTCATGGATACATTAGGTATGGGTTCACCGGTCTGGAAGTCGGTGACAATACCATTAATGGTTCCAAACAAGGAGTACTCTTCCTCGGTGCAACCCGAGAACAACAAAGCGAGTAATGCGAAGAAAAATAGTTTTTTCATAGGATGTGATTTTTATTTTGTTTAGAAACGAATGGTGAATCCAACCGTGTTTTCAAAATAGGGATCCATCTTGCCCAAACCAGGCATAATGGTAAACAAATAGTTTACAGAGAAGTGTGGATAAAACAGATATAGTGATCCACCTACGCCCGCCTCAATTCCCGATCTCACATTCTCCACGCCATAATAGGTTTGTGTGATGTCGGTTCGATAATTCCCTATCATGCCATAACCGCCAGCAAGGGTGAGCTCAAGGTGTGCTATAGGAATGTAATTGATTTCGCCAAGAAGTGAAAGACGATAGATAGCACCGTCCATGTCTTTGACATTGTTTATAACTCTGTTAAGGTCGCTTTTGAAATTGACACCACCTGTCAAAGACCTGCCCCCCATGCCCAAACGGGCATTTAAACAATTAGAAAAAGTTTTACTCCCTTTCATGCTTGGGTATCCAACGCCGATATAATAGTAGATTTGTGCCTTTGAAACTGTGGGTAGGCAAAGGAATAAGACTGTTAGTGCCAAAAGAATTTTAACTCGTTTCATGATAATTAGATGATTACGTGAACAGGAAGAACGATGGTCTGACCCTCAGTGGATGAAATCGTGATGTTGGCAGTAACTGTTTGGGTGAGTTTGGTACGGTCAATGTCAATCATCACGGTCACCTCACTACTCGCATTAAGGTAACCTGTTGAAGGAGTGGCAGTAAGCCAGTTCAGGCTTTCTGTGACAGCCCAGTTAACGGGACGGGAAGTGCTAGTGTTGATGATCTTGAAGCTCAGTTGTGAAAAAGCACTGCCAAAGTCAAGATACTCCACATTCAGCTTGAAGCCAGCGTTATCAGGTGAAAGCATCATATCGCCCGAAGAAATCTGGCCAGCGGTGATGGTGATGCTTTTGCTGTTGGTCTCGAAACCCGACTTCATCCCTTGTACGGTATAGAGGCCAGGAGCGAGATTGGTGAATTCATAGCGGCCATCACTGCCTGTCACTGCCGAAAGTCCCGTGGGGCTGAGCGAGATGTTGACACCCTGGATAGGCTCGCTGTTGGTAACATTAGATACAATGCCTTGAATACTGCCGGTCGAAGTCTCCTTGACACAAGAGCTCATCAAGAACAAAACCATGGCGAAGCATACGCCTAAAGTGATTTTTAGCTTTTTCATGTTGATTCTTTTATCTTTGTTTCTTGTTATTGTTTCGCATTAAATAAGGCCCGGACTTCTGTTGCGGTCAAAGCTCGGTTGTAGGTGCGGATGTTGTCCATCTTGCCATTAAAATACCATTTATTGGAGGATGTTATATTAGCGCCAATATAAGTGTTAGTATAACCCGTCCACCATTGTAAGGAGCCATGATTTGTCGTTTCAAATAAGGCTCCATCAATATACACACAGGCAACACTTCCTGTATAGGTTATAGTTAACAAATGCCATTGATTATTGAGAAAATTCGTAATAATACCCGAAGGTTGCCAGCTATAATTTGAACTATAAGAATTAGTACGAATAAATAAACGGCCCATATTATTGTCGTTTAAATCAATTCCACAATAATTATGATTAGTCCCTAAAATAGTTGAATATAAATTATCATTCAACGCACACTTAAACCACACACTATACGACCATGCACTACTTATTGGGAAAATGGTGTAGGGTATTTGAAGATAGGAAGAATTACCATTAAATTCCATGGAAAGTCCTTCTCCGCTTGGAGTGTCGTTCGAGGGCTCAGCACCTTGGTTAAATCCATTATAGTTATCGTTCCAATCAGTAACAGTTCCCTCGTCAAAGGAATAATAAGCCATCAAACCGTTAGTGACAATCACTGAATTATCAACGGTAATGGTAACTTCAACGGTGGAATTAGCTCCCGTAATGGTGATGCTTGTGGTTTCCTCGCCTACAAAGGCGTTGCGATCCACGTTGAGGGTGACTGTGCTGGGCGAAGTGGTGCTGGTGCTTCCTGCCATCGGGGTTACCGAAAGCCAATTCACTGAAGGCGTGGCGATGCTCCAGTTCACCAATGATCCGGTCTCGCCCGTATTCCTGATTTGGAAAGTTTCTTGCGAGCTGGATTTCCCAAAATCGACGGTGGTGACAGGAACGCTCATAGCCGCTTCAGCGGTGGAAGCCGTGAGGTTCACGGTTACTGTCTGTCCCCCTCCCACCACACGAATCGAAGTGGAGACATCACCGTCAAACTTGGTGCGGTCGATAATGAGATTCACATTTTTTGTTTGGTTGGCATTGATGTTTCCCGAGGTGGGCGAAACGGTGAGCCAGTTCACTGAAGGAGTAGAGATGCTCCATTCCAACACTGAACCTTCATCGCCCGTGTTCTGGATTTGAAGGGTTTGCTGAGTGCTAATCTTACCGAAATCGATGGATGTTACCGGTACCGTCATGGTGGCTATCGCTTCAGAGGCTGTGATGCTTACTGTGGCGCTTTGGTTACCTGCCGTTACCATGATGGTGGTAGAGACATCACCTGTGATCTTGCTACGGTCGATGTTAAGACTGACTGTTTTTGTTTGGTTGGCATTGATATTACCCGACATGGGCGACACCGTAAGCCAGTTGACTGTTGGGGCTGCGATGCTCCAAGCTAATACCGAGCCTTCATCGCCTGTGTTTTTGATTTGAAGGGTCTTTTGAGTGTCAATCTTGCCAAAGTCGATAGAGGTGACGGGGACTTCCAGGTTAGGATGGAAGTTAGCGGCCGAGATACTGAGGTTGGCGCTGTTGTTCGACCCATTGACAGTGATGGTAGTGGACACCATGCCATTGATTTTGTTACGGTCAATCACAGCGGTCACCTGCGTACCGCTGCCGGCATTGGTGCTACCTGTCATAGGAGTCAATGTCAACCAGTTCACATTTAATTTAGTGATGGACCAGTCGAGTACGGTGCCTGCCGAACCCACATTTTTCACAAAAAAGGTCTTGGTGACCGCTGTCTCACCGAAGTCGATAGAGCCTTCGCTGAGTTGCAGGATGGCTGCACCCGTGCCTTCGGTGGACGCGCTGATGGTGAGGGTTTCCGTGTTACCCGCTCCACTTACGGTCACCGACGTCGATACCATTCCGTCGATTTTGGAACGGTCGATGGTAGCCATCACTGGAGTGCTGGAACCGCCATCGGTGTTGCCCGAGGTGGGCGACAACATCAACCAGTCAACATTGACATTGGAGCAAGTCCAGTTGAGCGAGGTGCCTACCGGTCCTGTGTTCATCACATAAAATGCCAGACTTGTGGCTGAGGTGCCAAAGTCGAGCGAGGTCTCACTCAGCTGGAGCTTGGGACCGTTGCTCCCCGACACGCTCACGTTCACAGGAAGAACCACGGTTTGTTCAGCACCAGCCACCGTGAGGTTAGCAGTGGTGTTCTGTTCAATCTGGTCACGGTCAATCGTTACCATCACCACCACCTCCTGGCCGGCATTAAGGTTGCCCGACGAGGGTGTGGCTTCCAGCCATGCCATGCTCTCGGTAATGCTCCAGCTAACGGGTAACGAAGTGCTGGTGTTGATAATCTTGAAATTCAAAGAAGAGAAGTTGGTGCCAAAGTCGAGGTATTCCACATTGAGACGGAAAGAGGCCAACTCGGGGTTTAAGGTCATGTCGCCCGACGAAACATTGCCTGACACTATCGTGATGTTTTTCGTATTGCTCTCATAGCCCTTCTTCACTCCTTGAACAGTATAGTTACCTTCTTGAAGGTTGTTGAACTCGTAACGTCCATCGCTGCCTGTGACCGCAGAAAGACCCGTGGGACTAAGCGAGATATTTACACCCTGGATGGGCTCATTGTTTTTGGCATTGGTGACAATTCCCTGAATACTTCCTACAGAAATCTCAGGGACACAAGAGTTCAGAATCAGTAAGATAGAAGCAAATAATACACTTAAAAATACAGTTGTTTTTTTCATATAGATAAGTATTTATATTCGAAGTATTAAAAATTATAGGTCATTGCAAAACCCGTAGATTCAGTGGTAATGGTTGGATAGAATGCAAGTTTGTTTCTTGAGGTTTTCACATAACGAGTACCTGAAGCGGCTACCGCGTCAATAAGGTTATAAACATAGACAGCGGCGGCACCTGCGATAAAGCCATTGCGGATGTTCTTGCAGTTGCTGGCTTTCGCGTAATACTGCTGGGCGAATCTCGGATTCTTTTGGGCTTTGGTAACATAGCTGGAACGCATTCCCTCGAAAGCGACGACGCCCCCTAATGCTGCCACCTGCACACCAAGGATGGCCACCCCTTTGGTTTGGCTTCCTTTGTACATCTGACCCCAACCCGGACACACCGCGGAACGCCATAATCCTGATGCCCTGTATTTGTCAGTGACTTGCACCCTGTCAAAGTTTACCGAAGAAGCCTTCGGATTACCCACGGCCACCAAGAAGAAATAATTTCCCATGTTGCGACCCGGTTCGTAATATTCGTCGATGATTTTGGCCACCACGGTGACAGGCTCGCCTTCCACCACGGCCATCATCTCAAAAGAACTCTTTTCGGTCACATCATTACCATGACTCACCACCTTTGCAGTGGAACTGGAAGCCATTTTCACACTTTTACTTGTTTCGAGATAATGTGTGATTTCCTGAGGAACCATACCCCTTGCCTCGGAAAAGTTGTGGGCATCAATAGAAATCACCCTGAACTCAAAGGTGTTGTTGGAGGCCACCGGTGGCTGGGTAATCCAGCGAGGACGCCCGTCTTTTTCAGAAGCCTTTATTGATAAAGGCAACAGCAGTGTCATGAGACATAACACTGCTGCTAAAATGCTTGCTCTCTTCATTATTCGTCGATTTCAAAACGTTCCTTAACAAAATCCGAAATGTTTTTGGCGAATTCCTCCGCAAGTTTGGATTCCTCGATAGCCGATTGCATCGCTCTCAGACGAATCTTCATGGCTTTTTCCTCGTTGACAATGTAATAAACGTTATATTCTTTTTTGCCATTCGCATCTTCTTTGTAAATGGCAAAACTCTCTTTCATTTCTTTTTCGATGGAACCCGCTACCAAACGTTCGTACGCACCTACAAAATTATCGAACTCTTCTCCACCAAGATTACCAATGTTTGATTCCTCAGCTCCTCTTAACATGGATTTCTTAGCCAGTTGAGCGTAGGTGATAGCAGCATTATGGTTGGCGTTGGCATGGGCCACATTGCGTGAAGTAACTCCTGAAACCCTGCCGACAATCTCGTAATTGTTCTCGTCTTTTTCCATGGCCACTTTATGGTCTAAAAGGGCTTCTTCCAAGGTCTTGGTTTGAGTATCAAGTTGCCAACCCTCCTTTTTCAGCTGTTTGACCAGTTTTGTAGCCGATTTGGCTTTGGCTTTTTGTTGTTTCTTTTCAAGTTTGGATTGTGAAAAAACTTCATTTGTAGTTCCAATGGCAAACAATCCCATTAATAACAAGACGACTAACTTTCTCATTTTTTGATACTATTATTATTAAACATTCTGATTAAAAACAAATGTTCAAAAATAATCCAATATCATACAATAAATAATTTTAGAAGTCTTCTATATTGAGTGAAAAAATAGTTTTATTTGTTGACAAAAAACTAAACAAAAAGTTCATACCCCGGTGCCCAAGCCACGAAAGGCGGATTGGGATAATCCTCTTTGTCATACTCTAACGGCAAACCATCGCTGATTCTCAACACCTGGCCACCCGCGGCGGTGAGGATGGCATCGGCAGCAGCGGTGTCCCATTCCTTGGTCTTGCTGTAACACACATACACGTCGGCGGTGCCTTCCACCAACCGGGCAAACTTCAAACTGCTGCCTTGGCTGTCAATGACCAAATCGGGATGCTGTGGACGCAACACCTTATTGATATAAGCATCCACTTCAGGTGTACGGTGCGAACGGCTGACCAACACCGTGAAAGGGGAAACGTGTGAAGTGAGAGATGGGAGGTTAGAGGTTAAAGATGGGAGGTTAGAGGGAAGGGAGGTCCAAAGTTTATTGAGTGTGGGGGCGTAGATGACACCCAACACCGGGCGTTTGTTCTCAATCAAGGCGATATTGACCGTGAACTCGCCATTGCGTTTCACGAACTCTGCGGTGCCATCTAAGGGATCCACCAGCCAATAACGTCCGAACTTGGAACGGTCAGGCGGCAGGTCTTCCTCACTGACAAAAGGCAGTCCCGTGGGTTTTAATATCTCTTTGATAAGGTTACTAGCCCGTAAGTCAGCTTGGGTCACCGGAGAGGCGTCATTCTTGGTATAAACCTCAAAAGGCTGGGCATACACTTCCATGATGGCATCACCCGCCAAACGGGATGCCTGTACTGCTAAAGACAATAGTTTTTCCATGAGGCAAAAATAATAAAAAGCCTTAAAAAAATATTTTTTTGCAATTTTTGGCCTTTATGCGCATTTATTCTACTAATTTTGCCGCCGAAATTCACGAGGTCGATCCTCTTTTGATAACCAAGCAATAAACCATGACAAAGAATTTAGTAATCGTCGAGTCCCCTGCCAAAGCAAAGACCATCGAAGGCTTTTTAGGTAAAGAATACACTGTGAAATCGAGCTACGGACATGTCCGCGACCTGAACAAAAACACGCTCAGCGTCAATATCGAAAAAGACTTTGAACCCGAATACGAGATCAGCGACGATAAGAAATCGTTGGTGGCTGAACTGAAGAAACTATCCAACGAGGCGGAGACCATTTGGCTGGCTTCCGATGAAGACCGCGAGGGAGAGTCCATCTCATGGCATCTCTACGAGGCACTGAACCTGAAAAACAAAGACACGAAACGTATCGTCTTCCACGAGATTACCAAAAACGCCATCCTGAACGCTATTCAGAACCCTCGTAACATCGACATGGATCTGGTGGCTGCCCAGCAGGCCCGTCGAGTGCTGGACCGTCTGGTGGGTTACGAGTTGTCGCCGCTGCTCTGGAAGAAGGTGAAGCCGTCGCTCTCCGCCGGTCGTGTGCAGTCGGTGGCCGTGCGCCTTATCGTGGAACGTGAGGAGGAAATCAAGAATTTTGTCCAGACCAGCGCCTACCGCATCACCGCGCAGTTCTCGTTCATCCAGAACGGACAGGAATACACCCTTTCTGCCGAGATGCCCAACCGTTTCGACACCGAAGCGGAAGCCCGCGCCTTCGTGGAGTCGTGCGTCAAAGCGACCTATAAAGTGGATAGCATCGAGAAGAAACCCGCCGTCAGATACCCGGCACCACCGTTCACCACCTCCACTTTGCAACAGGAAGCCGCCCGCAAGTTAGGCTTCTCAGTGGCCAACACCATGAGGCTGGCCCAACAGCTTTACGAATCAGGTAAAATCACCTACATGCGTACCGACTCCGTAAATCTCTCCACCCTTGCCCTCGGCATGGCCAAGAAAGAAATCACCGAGAACTATGGCGCCGAATACGTCAAGACCCGCCAATATCAAACCAAGACCAAAGGAGCCCAAGAAGCTCATGAGGCTATCCGTCCCACCTATCTGGATCAGCATACCATCAAAGGTACCGCCGACGAACGTCGTCTGTATGAGCTCATCTGGAAACGTACCATCGCCTCACAAATGGCTGACGCTCAACTGGAACGCACCAACGTCAACATCGGAATCACTCCTCTTGAACCCACCGAAACCAAGGATGGCAGAGGGTTCCTCGCCTCTGGCGAAGTCATCCTCTTCGACGGATTCCTCAAAGTGTATATGGAAAGCTATGACGATGAGCGCGCCGAAGACAAGATGAGCGTCCTTCCTCCTATCGAGACAGGAATGACCCTTGAACTGGAAAAAATGGAGGCTCAGCAACGCTTTACCCGCCATCCACTCCGCTATACCGAAGCCAGCTTGGTGAAAAAAATGGAAGAACTCGGCATCGGTCGTCCTTCCACCTACGCCCCCACTATCTCCACAATCCAAAAAAGGGAATATGTCTCCAAAGGCGATGTGCCTGGCGTGACCCAACAGTTCAACATCATCTCCTTGAAGAACAACAAAATCACGGAGAAAAAAGGGAAAGAGAATTACGGCGCCGAAAAAGGCAAACTGTTGCCTACTGACATTGGCATCTTGGTCAACAAATTCCTGTTGCAGTACTTCGAGAGCATCATCGACTACAACTTCACCGCCAACGTAGAGAAGGAGTTCGACAAGATTTCGGAAGGCCAATGCGAATGGAACAAGATGATCAAAGAATTTTACGCTGGTTTCCACAAGCAGATTGTGAGCACCACAGAGAATTCAGGGAAGTTCAGCGGCGAGAAACTGTTAGGCGTAGATCCTGCCACGGGAAAGAACGTATATGTGAAAGTCGGACGTTTCGGTCCAGTAGCCCAGATTGGTGACACTGAGTCGGAAGAGAAACCGCGTTTTGCCGGCCTCCGCAAGGACCAGAGCATCGAAAGCATCACGTTGGAGGAGGTGCTGAAACTATTCGAGTTCCCGCGCATCCTCGGCCAATTTGAAGATAAAGAAGTCAGCGTGTCGGTAGGCCGTTTTGGACCATACATCAAACACAACAACACCTTCTTTAGCCTGGCCAAGACTGATAATCCGGCTACCATCGACATTGAGCGTGCCATTGAGATTATCGGTGAAAAACGTCAAAAAGACGTGGAGAACACGTTGCTGACTTTCGACAACGACCCTGAAATGAAGGTGTTGAACGGACGTTTCGGACCTTACGTCTCTTATAAGAAGAAGAACTACCGCATCGCCAAGGACGTGGATCCCCATTCGCTCACTTACGAGGATTGCCTGAAGCTGGTGGAAGCCACTCCGAAAGCCACCACCAAACGAAAAACGGTGAAGAAATAATATCGGAATACGACCGGCATTACGCCCACCTGCTGCTGGCCGAGCTGCTCTACAAGAACGATTACGAGCAGACCAACCGCAAGGAATTGCGGCTGTCGGTGGATTATTTTGACTCATTGGCGGATGGCCGTGACGCGTCCGCGACCATGGTGTTTTTAGACGCCCGCGCGCATTACATGAACGGAGTGGGCTATTACGAGCGTGACAGCGTGGTGGAGGCGTGCGGGGAATACCTGAAGGCCGTGGAAATCATGGAGAACGGTTTCCCGACCAAACATGTCATGCAGTTTATAGCATTGACTTTCACTCGATTATCTGAAGTTTTTTCCAGCCAGTATCTTCACGAACAAGCAATTTATTATGCCAAACAATCTTTGTTGTACTATTCCAGATATAATGCTGAATCATGGCATATTTCAAAGATGCTTGAAGAAATTGGATCCGACTACGAAATGCTGAACATGCTCGACAGTGCGGAATTATATTACCAAAAAGCACTGGCATGTTTGAATGATACCAATAGTTTGACTTACAGAGATATAGAGGCTCTTTGCGCTCTTTTGGATTATTCAAATAAAAAGGATGCGGACTATATCATCAAACAACTGGACGAACTACTTTTTCTTTCAGCAAGTCGTAAGGAATACTGTATAAGATGCATGTCAATTGGAGGAGTGTATTATTACGAACAACAATTTGATTCCGCATGGAAATACTTGAATATTGTTTTTGAGGAAACAGAAAATACCAGTTCAAAAAAACAAGCCGCAGAATGGCTTGCTGAAATCTGCAAACACAGAGATTTGAACCCCGAAAAATATCTATCTTTCTTGCTGCCATTTTCCAACCAAGGGGAAATACAAAGTGGGGTCAAATCACTTTTGCTGGAACTATACAGCAGTCATATCCAAAGAAAAATCGAAGAACGGCATCAAGGAGAGGTAAAACTGCAGATTAGAAAGACATTGGTCATTGGATGCATAATTTGCATGATTTTGATATGTGTTGCTATTTATTTTAAGGAGGGGTACTCAAAGAAACTTCTTGATAAACATCTTTTGAAAGAACGTCGGGACCATCAAGAAAAACAAAAAGCCATGGGTAGAAAACTCAAGGAAAGCGAGGAGGCATTGCGGGTGCTAAAACACGAAAACCATAAGTTGACTGAAAATTTTAATACATATAATAATCAAACTGCATGGAGCGGATACGATGATTTCATGAAAGAGGACATTTGTAAGGCCGTTTTGGAATCGCTGAAAGGGAAGCCCATCAAAAGAGCTTTGACAATTAATACTTATTCACATTTACAACTCAGCGACCAACAACTTCTACAATTAGAGCATGCTGTTGAAAGGCATTTCAAGGGATTCAGAAATATGTTGACTATGCTTTATCCCAAAATATCAAGAATTGAGATGTATCAATGCTATTTGTGCCTTCTTAACCTAAAAGACACTCAAATTGCCGTTTTGTTAAATAACGATTATTCGACCATATATAAGCGCTCCGGGAAGTTGCAAAAAGCATTTTCCACAGAAAAAAAACTGCAAAATTTTATCAAAGAGCACGTTTCATAGACGTGTTTTTAATATACAACTAATTATAAATCAAATTATTACTTTATTTTTCGCAACTATTTTCCACAAAAAAGTAACGATCTTATATTTGTATTTAGGCTATCTTAGTGCCGTTAAAAAACGGTACTGACATGCAACAAAAAAACATCAAACGATTAGTATTTTTACTAGGATTCTTAATTTGCACAACGTGGTGTGTAGCCATCACCACTTTATCAAATGATGGCCTTAGTCCTATTCTCATTAAAACATCTATCGCTCAGGGTCACCCCAAAAACACCTCCATCCAGGCCACCATCAACGGGCACTCGCTGACGGTGGTCTTCACCGAGAACCTCGGCAACGTGCAGGTCGAGGTCACCGATTCCACGGGCGGCACCGTGGATTACTGGGACATCTGGACCCCCAACGGCTACATCGTCTATATCTACGACACCGG